>Ga0315282_10003488_pt1 | contig 28169 bp, 27 predicted proteins | sample YL17G07_20_MG_FD_203693 | JGI IMG/M metagenome (GOLD analysis project Ga0315282, IMG submission 203693) | Sediment microbial communities from Yellowstone Lake, YNP, Wyoming, USA - YL17G07_20 | ecosystem: Environmental > Aquatic > Freshwater > Lake > Sediment | place: USA: Wyoming | collected...
AGAAACGCCTTAATAACTTATAACTTATAACTAAACCGCAAAATGATGCTATCAAAGATGTAAATGTTACAGAAGTAAAGTAAGGAAGTGTCCATCCATTTACTTCAAAATTTGTAGCTTTTATGGCTTTTAACCCCAACAAAACAAAATGAGTGCCAGCATATAAGGGCAACCACGCAAGACAAGTTCCTATCCTGGTAGGAAGTATTTGCAAAACACCAGTCCCCCATCCTGCCATTGTGATATATTCAACTTCATTTTTGAAATTAATGTCATGGTCTATAAAGATAGAGTGCAACCAGGAAAAGTATTGGGCTCCGTCACCAGTAATCTGGTTATTAAAAAAATAAATAACTCCATAAAAAAAGCACAATAATAATATAAATCGTGAAATTCTGTATTCATTATTTTGAATCAAAGTAACCCTAGAACTAAGACATGTTGAATAAGCAATAAGCACAAAAATGCTTGATAGAAAAAGAACTCTCCAGGACAACAAGAGCAACGAATACATCTCCGTAATAGTGTTAAATCCTAAAAAATTAGGGAACAAAACACGAAATACCGGAAATAACAGAAATAAGGAAAACATAGATATGACATAAAAACTCATTGTTAGAGCAAAATCCTTGGGTATAAAGAATAGTTTCTGCATAACTTTGCTATGAAGATACGCCAAAGATACAACCACACACAAAGCTACTATAAAAAAAATAACAAAAAAACCAGTGGCTGCCATCGCATTATTTCTGGAGCCCTCTAATGAATAAACTTCAGCGGAGTAGCTAACCAAGTTACACCAGCCACGTCTACCGAAAAGATTGGTTTTTAACCAAAGATTTGCCGGCTTAACCTTAGTATCTTTAAAATCAAGCACATAATCACGGTAACTTTGAATTTGGTGCGCAGGCTCCATTATCTGATAATTCTGATTGTCCAGACTATAGGATATCGAAAAGTCTCCGTCCGAACAGTCAAAATTGACAGAAATACGCGCGCCTAGAATAGCCTTGCCGGGAAAATGATACAGCAAATATCCTGGCGGCTTATCTTCACAGCAATGGTAGAAATGATGGTTTTCCCAATTATCTAAATTCATTACTGTGCGATTAGGAAGGGAGATATTTTTATTCGGTTCTTTTAAATAAATAGTTTTAACTGGCACAATCAGTTTGAATGGATCATAGAGAACGCAAAAAGATGCGATGAGCAAAGAAGTTAATATTACAATAACGATAATGTGTCTTTTTAGTTTCACCTAAGATCCTTATAACGTTCGGCTGCTACAATCCCCATTTTTCCTCTATAAAAATCAATAATCCCGAGGCTTAAGGCTTTAATTTTCGGGCCTTGCCATCCCAATACATAAGAAATTATGTAAGCACACCTGCCTAAAAAATAATAAATCAGGAAAAATATCAACATTACAATATTCTTTTGGTGTTTATACATAAAATATAACCGGTTGCGATTATTATAATACGTCGCTAGTAACGAAGCCCGGCCACCACTAGAGCTACTCTCTTTATGATAAACTACAGCCTGGGGAACAAATTTAATAACGAAACCTTGGTGAATGGCTCGAACAATAAAATCGGTATCTTCCCAATAGAGAAAAAATTTCTCGTCTAAAAGCCCGACCTGAGTAAAGGCATAGCGTGAGATAAGAATTGCACAAGCGCTGGCCATATTCACCTGCTGCTCTTGTTGGCTTCTCTTTGAATCTTTTTCCCCATAAAACCAAGGGATAGTAATACCGCGCCAAAAATCAAAATCCCCTATGCTACTATTAACTAATTCCCTATTATAGTAACAATATATTTTTGGCACTATCATATAACGCTGTCCAGCATGATCCATTATTCGACTTAGAAAATCTGGCTCTACTACAGTATCATTATTTAGCAGTAACACGTATTCACACTTATTAGTCACGCACCATCGAATACCCACGTTATTAGCTCCGCTGAAACCAAGATTTTCCGATAACTTAATAATCTGCGCTTCAGGACAATCTTGGGCTATCCACTCTGGCGAACCATCACTGGAAGCATTATCAACAATCACGATCTGTACCTCTGCATAATCGATCTTAGTCAACGAACCAAGACATTCTCTTATAAACGGAAAACCGTTGTAATTAACTATAACAATTCCGACTTGTGCGTTTGGTGGCATATTATGTATAGATATAAATTTGCTGAACTATTCTAAATATTGCGGTTTTCTGGTAGATATAATTCTTCTAAGAATTACAGGTACTATCCCCATACCTGTTTTGAGTAAACGCCATAATGAGTTTACATTTAAATTCCTGCAAAATAACCGAAACAGTCGCTTAGGATTAAGATAGAATTTCATAATAAAATAAGAGTACAGTTGCTCCAGTTTTTTCTTCGTCATACCGTGAGGCAAAAATAAAGGCACTGAAATACTATTATATTGTTCCCAATCTTCTTTAAATACTCCGTAACGGCTTATTTCTTTATAAATTGCACTGCCCGGGAAAGGTGTAAAATAAAAAGGTATCGCGTAGTCTAACTCTAAACGAGTAGCAAAAAATATAGAATCTTTAATAGTTGTAACTGTTTCAGTTGGACCACCGAGAATAAAAAACCCCGTGGTAGTAATTCCTGCTCTAGATACTGCAGACACAGCTTTTTCCATGTCAATCAGACTCTCTCCTTTTCGATAAAAATCGAGTATCTCTTGGGCACCGCTTTCAATACCAAAATTGACGCTTCTACATCCAGCATTATACATTAAAGAAGGAATATCTTTGTGTTGGGCTACAAAATCCGCACGCATATCGCAAGACCAATTAATGTTTAAATCTGCATCGATTAGGCTGTTACAAAAATTAACCACTCGCTCTCTACTGATTGCCATATTCTCATCGTAAACAGTAATATGCTTTACTTGAAACATCTCTTTTGCTTTCTGAAACAACTGCACGATCCTCTTATCAGAAAAACCCCTAAATCTATGTCCAAGCACTGAGCGGTCACAAAATATGCATTGATAAGGACAACCTCGCGAGGAATTTACATAAATACTAGGTAATCCAGTCATTCGCGATATTGTCGGCGCGTATTTAGTCGCAAAGCCATCTAGAAGATCCCAAGCAGGCATAGGTAGAATGTCTAGATCTTCGATGAGCGGCTGTTTTTCTGTTATATGGATTTTTCCTAAATCATCACGAAATACAATTCCCTTTACCGAACGGATATCTCCTTGATTTTTTAAGACATTGAGCAGATTAACAATTGTTATTTCACCTTCCCCATGTACCCCAATATCAAATGCCGGATAGTCTTGTAAAGTTTTTAAAGGCAAAGCGGTAAGATGCACTCCGCCGATTATAATACATGAAAAAGGGGATCTTTCTTTAATCTTCTGCGCAAGCCTCGCCGCATCGTTAATTGAAAGAGTTGTCGCAGTTACGCCTATATACTTGGCTTCAAAATTAGTAATCTTTTCCGCACTTTGATCAAAATCAAGCTTTTCAACTGAACAATCGATTATTTTGGTATTGTAACCGTACAATCGAGTCTGCGCCGCTAACGATAGAAGATTTAACGGCGGAGCAAACGCTCCTCCACTTGAAAACACCCCATACAATTTTCGTAGGCTTATCGGAGGATTACAAAATACTATCGCTAACTCATTTAACATTGGAACTTCCCATAATATTATTAAGCACTTCTATTTATCCTGCTTAGACTTGTGTAATATTGCCACATGAGATATTAATTCCTGTATTTTATCCGAAACCTCAGATAATTTGATAGATAAATACAGAACATATAATAGTAGGAAGAAAATTACTCCCACTATAATTAAGAAGGATGTGTCTGGGACGTTAAGAAAATCCGCAATTCTTTTAAAAAATCGTTCGAAGATTATCACGCATAACATCAAAATACTTATTAAAAACCAAAGAAAAGAATAAGTTGGTTTTAGCGATTTTCGACGGACAAGGTAGATAAAAACAAGTAGAAAAAAAATTGCGCATAAAAAAAATATAATCTTAAGACTTATCTGCATGCAATCCTCCGAATATTGTCTTTTTGCAATACTGTTCCTATAATAAAAATGATTCCAAAAACCGGAAACTTAAGAGACTGTATTAAATCTATTGCCGAACGCCCTGCAATGCGAGGATTCATCACAACGGGGACCTCCTTAATCACTAGCCTAGCGTAATGCGCAATCAGAAGCATCTGAATGCATGGTTCAAATTCATGCTTGTATTGTTGCGCAAAAAAAGAAATTGCTTTCTTGTTATATGCTCGAAAACCAGAGGTTAAATCAGTTATCTTCTGCCCAGAAATAAATGAAACCAGATACGAAAAAGAAAAAATCCCCAACCTGCGCATAAAAAATGACTGAAACCCTTCTTTATCTAAAAAGCGCGAACCGATAACGATATCGGCACTTCCATCTACAATGGGCTGAATCAGCTTGTTTAGTTCATTGGCATTATGCTGACAATCCCCGTCAAGATGGCAATATATATCATAGTCATTCAGGAATGAATAGAGCAACGCGGTTTTGATTACCCCCACGCTTCCTCCGGTATTAACCGGATGGCGCAGACACGCAACATTGCTCTTTAGTATTAATTCCATACTTCGGTCAGTAGAGCCATTATCGATGACAAGCAAATCAGATTCTATGGTCGAATTTTCTTTAAAATCATTTATACAGCACTCGATCAATTTTTCTTCGTTATAATTGGAAATGACTGTAAGGATTTTGGGCTTACTCATTTTTGAATAAAACGTATAGTTGTTGGTAATTATAATCTCCAAGATTAGGCAATAATGTTGCTAAGTAGTCAATAGTCCTATCAAATTGATTATTAAAAAGTATATGGAATAACGAACGGGAAATAAGCATATACATACTACCATAGTTATCAATGGCCTCAATTCGAAAATAATTTTTTATAAATGATTCGAATTTTTCTTTTTCAAAAAATAAATTGTGCCAAACAACCTTAATAGGCTCAAGTTTTAATTGTTTCCTTACTTCGTTAAGTTTATCTAGGTTATCTTTAAAACCTTCCAGCATGATAAACCTACCATTGTCATTAAGCATATCTTTAATTTTTATTAATGCCTGCTTTTGATTTTCCCATGACTCAAGGTTTATCAAGCAACGCTCAGTAATAATAATATCATATTTTCTTGTAATGGATTCTGGCTTAAGTATATCTCCAATAAAGAAATTTACGCGGCTCGTTAATGATGGATAGGCATCAAGCAAACTGCGAGCATTTTTGATCATTTCATCAGCATAATCCATTCCATCTATATGAATATCATTATTTTTGGCAAACTGTATAGTTGAAAAACCATTACCGCAACCAACATCCAAAACATTTGTTTCGGGTAATAAATATTTTTGAATCGCATTTATTTCTAATCTTCTGAGATTTTCATCGTAGAGAGTATTGCCCATTTCATTGTTGAGGTTTTGGATAAATTCCTGAGCTTTCTGGTTCCAATGGTCTTTAATTTCCTTAAGTGACATAAATTTCTCCCAAAAACAAGTTTATTCTTCAGGCTACTTTAGGGTCTTTCGTAAATTATCACATATATAATCTATTTCTTGAAAAGTTAAATCAAAAAACAATGGCAAGCTGATTAAATTGTCTGATACGTATTCTGTTTTTGGTATGTATGCATTATATCCACGATATAAAGAAAATTTGTGTACACAGGGATAATGAACGCTTGTTTGTATCCCCGCTTTGCCTAGCTTTTGCCTGACGCTATTCCTTTTCGCGGCCCCCGCGTCATTAAGAAGAATGGGGAAAACATAATTTGAAGAAAGGTAAGGGTAGTGCTTATACGGAACAGTTATTCCTGCCACAGAGCTTAGATTCTTTATATAATAATCCCTGAGATTCTTCCTCCTCCTTACATCTTGCTTTAATTTCTTTAACTGAGCCAATAAAATCCCTGCCCTTATATCATCCATCCTATAGTTATATCCTAATTCCACTATGTCGTAATCGGTTGCGTGTCTCTTAACACGATCGTAGGAAAGCACGTTCATTCCATTTGAACGTAATCGCTTTGCCCTTATGTTATATGCGGAATTCTTGGTTACTAACATCCCCCCCTCCGCACACGTAATAATCTTGTTTGAATAAAAACTAAAGCAACCTATGTCGCCTAAAGTACCCAACATCTGTCCTTTATAGTCTGAGTCCGGGGCATGCGCGGCATCTTCCACAAGATATAAATTATTTTTCTTGGCAATACGTTTTATCGAATCCATATCGCAAGCGAAACCTCCGTAATGCATGACTATAATTGCTTTGGTTTTTTTAGTAATCTTTGCTGCAATATCTAGAGGACTAATATTTAGTATTTCGGGGCCAACGATATCCGCAAATACCGGGGTCGCCCCCACATAACGCACCGCATTAACGGTAGCAACAAACGTTAATGATGGTACAATAACCTCATCGTCTTTCTTAATCCCCAGAACCCTCAGTGCCAAATGTAACGCTGCAGTACAACTACTTACCGCTACGGCGTGTTTTATATGTAGATGCTTGGCAAACTTTTTTTCTAAAGTAATTACATTCTCCCCCATTGATATCCACTTTGAACGCAGGGTCTTCAATATTGCTTTTTCTTCTTCTTTACCAAAATTTAAATTAAACAATGGTATTTTATAAAACACGACTTTCCTTTTTTTTCATTTTTTGCATACTAGTGCTATGATTACCATTACATAAGCAATTAAGGTAATTACACGAACTATGTTTTAAATCATACAGCCACATCGGAGAACAACGATGAATCGTTGAAATATAGAACGTCCAAAGAAAATTGAAGAGAGGAGACGGTATCACGGCAACAACTCTTGCTGCTAGCCTCCTCCATCCGAATGCCATGCGTGGCTTAAGTAAAGTACGGTATTCATTTAACGAAAACGCGCCGACTGCCCGAAAAAGTGTTAACGTTCTAATTTTTTCCCATGGTTTTTGAGGACTGATTTTTCTCTTAACCTCATCTGAATACTCAGAAAATGACCAAACGAGCTGTGGCCACTTAAATAGCCATATTTCAAATTTTTTAGGATTCCAGAACCCGTTCCCGTAACGAATAACAATCCAGGGGTGGGCAATTACAAAAACATCTCCCGTAAGCGGTTTTTGAAATATAACCCCCATATGTATAAATGCCGAACCAAAGTATCGCTCTCGCTCTCTTTCTATCCAAAGGGTTCGTTTAATGACTACTGCACCAATAAATGAAAGATACTTGGCAACATCAACGAATAAACCCTGAGCATCACAAGGACGATAAATCTTATCATTTGACATACCAAGCATATTCTTATGGATAACCCTAGAAAGATCTTTTGTCATTACTTCCGCATTCACAATTACCAGTGAATACTCACTTGTCGATAATACACCAAGGAGCGCGCTCACTGCTCCGGGTTTTAGGAGGTCATCATCTGACATCAACCAACAGTATTCCCCCTGCGCCCGCTCAACCGCATTGTTATAATCACAGTCGATCCCGCTATTCTTTTCTTGCTTAAAATAACGCATGTGGGGGCATTTTCGCTGGTACCCCTGTATGATATATTCAGTAGCATCCGTAGAAGCCCCATCTACAATCACGATCTCTATCTCATCGGTAAGTTGCGGGATAATACTATCCAGAGTCTCGCCGATAAAATTAGCGCGGTTAAAGGTTGAGATGCAAAAAGAAAGTTTAATCTTTTTCATGGTTACATATTAACGAGTAATTTCTTTGCGACATATAATGCAAAAACCGGTAGAAAAAAAATACAAAATTCCGGATTCTGTTCTATTGGTAGCGCGGAATAGTTTCATGAGCGTTCCCGGAAAATAACGGACAATGATATTGCCTACCCGAAACGGCAGATAAACTAGCGGTAGCAGAAAATCCCGCGGCTCACAACGTATTATTTTATTTCCCGCTTTTTGAAATGCCTTTTTATATTCTTTCGGACAAAATTTACTCTCAAAATGTGGAAAATCCCGCCAACTTTTCTTAATAATGTTATGGAAATCGCGTTTCTTTATGGCATAATGCAAAAACTCGTAAGGAAACCATATAACTTGCGAAATGTTTTGAGTAGAAAACTTTTTAGGAATAACCAGATGGATCTGGATGCCTCCCGGCTTAAGCATTCGAGTTAGATTATCAGCAAGTGGTTGTAGGCTCGTAAAATGCTCTAGTAACCCAAAACTCATTACACAATCAAAACTATTATCGGGTATATTCGAATGCATAAGGTCATCGACTAAAAACGTACCTTGCGCACCGGAGACCGAAAAATTTGCCTTTGCTAAACGGAACGCCTCGGGAGAAAAGTCCGAACAAGTAACATCAAAACCACGCAAGGCCAGATAAAGTGAATTTCTTGCCCCCCCACAACCACACTCAAGAATTTTCACCCCATTACAATCCGGCAGATATCTACGTACATCTTCAAGCAACTGCTCGCGCGAACATTTCTCCGCTAAATCAATTGGATTTTTAACCTTCTCGCTATAAGTTATGCTTAAATCTTGATATGCATTTTCCCAATTTTTAATAAGATTACCTTTTTTGTTCACTTTTGGCTCCGTTTTTTTTATAGGACTGCTCGACTCTCAATATTCTCTAAATTTGCCATTTCCATTATTAAATTACAAATCCTATGAGATGCTTGGCCGTCAGTCTTTAAAACCCATCTCTCTAAGAACCGACGTCGGGCAGGCTGCAGTTGCGCCAAGATTTCGTCAGATGAACCACTAGCCACTATTTTAAATATCTGGGCTATTTCTTCGTTTGAGCGGGGAACTACAGTTGCACCACTTTCTACAAATTGATCATTCCCCGCCCACCCAGGAAATGAAGGCGTAATCGTTAATTTATTGTTTATGAGTGCGTCTAAGGTAGAGAGAGAACCAAATGTTACAAAAGCATCGCAGGCCTTGATTAATTCTTGGATATCTTCGTTCGGGTCAGCGAAGAAAATATTACGCCTCCTCCCTACGCGCCTACGCAGTTCTTTGCTCTGGGAGACAAATACAGGATGCGGTTTGACTATTAAACAAGTTTCTTGCAATTGACCAACTGCCGCAAAAATAGCCTCTGTCATCAAAGTACCTATAGTTTTAACTTTAGGGAATCCCGACATATAATAACTCGCAGCAAATAAAATCATCCTTTTTCCAAGAGGCAGATTGAGACGAATCCGAATTTTTTCTTGTTCATTTGACGTAACGCAGTTAAAACTATCATACCGAGGTGAACCAGTCATGGTAATCTGTCCGTCAGGGACGCCATAAGCAAGCATGATTTCACGCGATACCTGACCAAACGCAGCTACGCGATCAGCATTAAAAAACTGGTATTCAACAGTATCTGGCCCAGTCAGTCCATATTGAATATCTAAAGATGGAATATTAAACTTTTGACATAATAAGTAATAAATACGGGTACGGGGATCTGCTAAATCCGGAGAAACAACCAATGCTGGACGGTGAATTTCAAAAATGTGCTTAGCCATAGCTATCTGAGGCAACAACTGTGGAATGCGCTGATGAAAAAACCAGGTAAAAGTATCCTGCATAAGGGGCCAAAGAGACTTCCCTTGATTTCGTATAATTGCTGGCAATGCCGATCGAACATACAACTCCTTCCTAACTACGTTCAATTCGCGTTTTAATAAGGCTACATACGCCTTAACCTCAGTATCCCAGTGTTGATAAAAATACTGATCTTTATCTTTGCCCTCTTGAACTCCTTTGGGATAACCATCGCGAAGAACTATTGTTCTAATAGAAGTCTCCCTAGAAACGCAATCTACAACCGGAGCAAGTACGCTAGAATAAAAACATTCGCTAAACCCTAGAAATAAGATTGCTGGTTCTTTTGGCCACGATGCGCACCCTAGAGTAGAAAGCTTGCCTTTAACTAAGTTTATTGCTTCTTGTTTAGCGCGCCCGAAGTAGGGCCGTATAGCTCTTAATATCGAAGAAGACCGGGCGTTATGACGCAAGGCTTCCGGCACTTTGTATATAGTTAACTCAACTTCTATTATATCCCACAATGAAACCCCTTGAATAGTCAGTGTTTGCCGCAATGTTTTTCCAGTATTAAGCATAGCATTACCCCAAGACTGCACCAAATTGGCTGCATCTTGAAAAACTTGAGAAGTTTCATTCGTAATATTTACCATAAATGTATCCCCTTATTCCGCTACACGACGCAGGTGTAATTTCGTCAAAATAGAAACTCTTAATAATTTAAGTTCTTTTCGCAACAATCCAATTAACTTTTTATCATAGTTAAGGACTCACGCTATAAGCATAACTATGCACATAGTCACTAAAAAACTTACGCCAGAAAATTGCACATACCCCCAAAATTCCCTACCCGTACCAATTATCATTTCCGTGGCGATAATAAACACTGCCGTAAGTAAAAAGGATCCCCCCTAGCTTAATTTGTCTCATGATAAAATATTACACCCACTCAGACCTCATCGTTCGTTTGAGGACGCCGCGCCATCAATGTCCAATGGAAACAAAACCGACGTAATAAAGGAATTCGCGAAAAGAAGTTATCACATGCAACAAACGCTCGCTGCAATGCATCCGGTAAATCAACCAACTGTCCAACCGGCCGTTTTCTATTAATATACGTCACGACCAACTGAATAAAACCGTCAATATACCAGATACGCTACAACCGCAACTTTTTCAATCCTTCCGCCTTAAGAAAACGCTCGAAATCAGCCTCAGTAAAACCAGTAGTTTCCATATCGCCTATTGAGAATTCTCCAGCGGCAATGCTACGGGGTATATGTAAAAGCCTACCGAGCAAACGCATTACTGGATAAACCGTAAAATAAGGCCATCGGTTAGGCTCAAAACCGATAACTAGTAAACCGCCCGGCTTAAGAGCACGCTTGGCTTCTGCAAAAAAACTCTCAGGAGAAGGTAGATGATGAAGCGATCCAACAATTAATATTGCATCCAGGCTCTGATCCTGGCATGGCAATTGCTCAGCATCGCAAACAACAAATAATGAACGGGAATCCTGGCCGGCAGCGATTGCTCGCTTTCGCGCTGTTTTGACCATGCCTACAGAAATATCGCTCTCAATAAGCGTAAGCTCCATATTTTTCAGCTGGACAGCTTCAAGCCCGCCGCCACTGCCAATATCCCGAATTTTAACTTCAAGACTACACTATAAAGAATAATTGACAGCCCGATGAGAATAGCCTGGATAAATATCAGCGAGCGTTGCCGATTAACTGAAACCAAGTAGATCCCCACGATCGTCGAAAGAGAATAAAAAAATGAACCCAACACCAATACCTTGACAATCAACACCGAAGGCAAATACTTCGGTAAACAAATTTTTATAAATACCGGCAAACCAAAACTAACCTCACAAATGGTAATCAGCATCACGATCGCGCTAAGGCGCAGGCCAATCAGCAAAAGGTTTGCGGAGTCGCTAGGGTCTTTCCTTAGAGCAAAGCGTTCAAGCATCTTAGGGTATAACGTGCTGGCAACTGAGCCGGGAATCAAACTGATCATATTATTAACCATAATGCCTAAAGCATAATATCCCAACATGGTTACACCTAAATTTGCCACAATCATCCAGCGGTCAATGCTCACAAACACACCATCAAGCGCACCCAATCACAAAAGAGTCTCGCACCGATGAAAAATTAATCTGTAAAGGGAATTTATAATGCGGCTTTAAAAACCAATAGCTGACAACCAGCAAATATGCTAAAGCCAAACCGATCAAAGCCCCGAGCACACGATCCTGAAACAAAAATGCTAACGTTAATACAAATACGGTTGAGCCAAAAGAAAATATCACAACCCCCCTGCTTACCAAACCAAACAAACTATTGGCACGCAAAAGGGAATATTGATAGAAAAAAATTAATTGTAAAAAAACAATAAAGGAAATAATACACAAATAGGAAAAGTAACGCGCCGGAGCAAAAAAAGAACCAATGAAAAACAGCGCCGCGGACAACGCCCCCAGAGAAAGGTTTAGCCAAAATATACTATTTTTTAGAATTTCTATCTCTTGAAGTTTTTGCTCACCACGCAATAAGGGAATTAATTTATTCATGCCATGGAGTATGCCTAAGTGAGCGTTGGCGCCATAACCAACCACGACATTCATTAAGTTCCAAATACCTAGCTGGGCAGGGCCCAAAAGAATGGGCATGAAAACCGAACGCACCAACCCAATAATCTGAGCCGCGACTGTGGCTAAAAGATACTGCATCGTATCTTTAACGGTCTGACGTCGAGACCCTTTAGTATTACGTTCACTTGTCATGGTTTAACTTTTAGATTCTGCGTGGAAACCTTCTGGGCTTCAAATCCAATGGTATTAGTGCCTTCTGCGGCCGGAACATGCGCCACCACCTCATTAATAAATCCCATCCGTACTCCTGCCTCATGCATTCGAAACTGCAAGTCATAATCACAGGGGCGATTCCAATGTTTTCGCCAGCTATTAATGTTCCACTTAAATACCTTTAAATAAGAACGATACAACCAAGTCTGCATCCCGCCGATGCGCGGGGTAAAATCAGCAGCATCTTGCAGTTTGATTTCTCCGTGTTTTTCATAGGTATATGCGGCGGAAACAAATTCATGATTATGTTCTTGCGCAAAACGCAATAAAACCTCAAAATGATGGGGGAGCAAAAGATCATCATCACTTATCCAAGCGAACCATAAACCTCGCGCAATTCTAAGACCCTTATTGCGAGGAGGAACACCCTGGACAAACCAGCGCGAAGCAAAATGCTCTGGATATTTACCTCGGCTTGGCATATCAAAAAACCACACACGTGAATCATCAATCGTTTTAATCAATTCTCCGGTATTATCAATACAGCGATCCCCAACTACCACGATCTCGAAATTCTTATAGGTCTGCGCCAAGATGGAAGGGATGGTGCGTTCTACTAATATTTTCCCACGATTATAAGTAGGAATGATAATGCTTATTAAAGGATCATCGTTTTTTTTAAGATAAAGATACTCGTATTTTTTTCTCACCATATGTAACTGCAGTGGTTCGCTTATGCGGTAGCGCAGAGAATTGCCGGCGGCGAACATCCGGTTAATCAACGTATTACCCGCAACAGTGTAATCTTTTTGTTTTGTGACGATTTCACTCATTGTTTAATAATTACGGACATGGTTGTTTCCCATAAGTCATGGAACTTTATCCCTTTGGGATGAAAAAATTCTTCGCTCGCTTTTCTTACCCCAGTCCATCCATCTAAAGTCGCAACGTTATCGTGGATCACTAAGATCCCGCCTTTTTGCAGTTTATCCCAAAAATAATGATATGTGTCTAATGCCGGCTGATACAAATCACAATCAAATAAAACCAACGAGAATTTTTCGCCATCATCAATCTGCTTAAACGTTGCGGGTACAAACCCTTCTATCACCCTCGCTTGCTTAAAAATCACAAAAAGGTTTTTTATCAACTTCAGGTTATAATCATAATTAAAAGCATCTTGCTGATGAGCCGGATCTTTGTCGGATAATTTACCAAAACCTTTGAACGAATCAAAAATAAAATACTTTCGCTTATCATTCCATAGAGACATGGCGCTTAATAATAAATTGGAATTTCCTCCTTTATACGCACCGACTTCGGCGATAGAGCCACCCAACGAATCGGTCATACGCAGCGCCTCCAAAAGCAGCCAATTACCCAAAACAGTAGTCTCTAAGGGTATGGTAGAATTAAAATTAAACGCGCGCGCAAAAGCAAAAAGATTATCCGATAAATGCCGTCCAAAAACCTTACATGCCTCTGATTGAAAACCATCTTTCGCAAAAACCGCAAAATCTAAATAATTATCCCCAAGAATAAACCCCTCGACGCTTAACGCACGGTGTATAGATTGTAGCGCGATTGACGAATGGCCAAAATTAATAACGATACTGTTATATTTATCCGCCTTTAAAAGCTTCTGGGGCGGATAAACTTTAACTCCCGCGACTTCTTTCCCCTGCTTTTCTTTTGAAGCATCCACACAGTAATCTATTTTGTGATTTTTTACATGGGATACGTATAACTCAAAAAGCGGGCTCGCTCCCCACGCAACATATTTTTTTATTTTTTTTCCCATACTATTACCTATCTATTCCTTAACACATTGAGCGGTTTCAAAATAGTATTGATGTACCCCGTATTTCATACATTTATTACATAAAGCATTTTTAATCTTGGCTTTTTTAATTTCTTCTGTTGTCGTACTTAAGAAATTGTTGTGCACAATTGTTTTATCCGGGTCAAATGATGCGCAGCATAATGAGACGCTGGTATCCCAATTTATGACAATTTGGTTGTTAAGTAACGGGCAACAGCTACTCTTTTTTGATTGGGATATCTTTAGCGCATCGCCAATATTAACCGATAACATATCAGTGAATTTTTTGTCATGGTCTAAAAGCTTACCTTCAACATAATCTATTACCTTTTCTACCGGAGATAAATATGCATATACCGAAGCAAATTGAAAATTAAGCTCTTCACATAATTGCTGCATTCTATCATAGTCCTCTTTCACGTTATGTTTGTATTTATGATAAATAATTTCAACCATAAGGCCCGGAGCGTATATATCCATAAGGTACCGCAATTTGTACAGGTTAGATTTTACCAGATTAATGTTTCCTGCCGTGTGAGTTTTACCATAGCTATCTTGGTAATATCCGGACACAGAAACTTTTAGCATATCAGGACAAGCGCGTATAACATCCTCAAAATCTCTTCGAATATTGAAATTAGTTGATAGGGAGCAAAATATTTTATGCTCTCTTAGGATGCCAATTAAATCGGCAAGCTGTGGGTGCAAAAAAGGTTCTCCCCAATTATACAGCGAAACACTATTAACATTGGGGGTTTCAGTTAATATTTTTACCACAACCAACCGAAATGTATCAACGGAAATAGTACCGGCTTTGGGCTGAATCCTAAAGTTACCACGTGGGCAAGAAGGGCACTTCAGGTTACATGCTCCAACTATATCAATTATATATTCGCAATCGCAAAACTTGGTAACCGAGCAAAAATCAAATTCTTTTTTTAAACCAATCGCTACGCACTTTTCCGAGATTACGTCCTCGCTCAGAGAGGAAGCAATTATTATAAATGGCCGCACATCAGCAAAAGCTAAATCTTTTAACTGGTCAGGGCTATATACAGTATATCCTAAAATTTTTTTGTTTCTAAAGCAGGGGTCACTATCAACGAACCCTAGAATTGCTCTATTCGCGCGTTGTACCATTTTGCATACACCACAGCCTAAAGCCCGCGCACCCCAGATTAACACTGGCTTATTCCCTATTATTTCCTCTATCGCATATGACATGCCTACCCTTTCTTCTCTAGCTTTGGCCAAAAATCCCTAATTCTGCTATCCTAATATAATGTCTCATTAAATCGCTCATTTTATTTATGTTTATTATTTTTTATCCACCAAAACATTAAAATTTTTTATATATTCACGCACTTGTTTTTTAAAAAAATGCGTATAACATATCTGAACCTAGACCATCTGCGTGCCAATACCATGCGAGTCTTTAAAACATATTCTATCTCCCAATTGCATTGTCTAACTTTTTAACTCCATCTAGCTAAATTTATACCGTGATTTAATAACTGTTTACGCGCAACAGGAAAGCCCTCACCAATAAAATTAAATAAGTTAGCTGTAGCAACTGCATCAACCATAACATTTTGAAGCCCTTCTAATAGATGATGCCAATTTCCGGCGCCTCCCGCAATAATGATTGGTACTTTCACTATATGATCTAATTGAACCAAGAGATCAAACATATAACCGTGACCCGTTCCATCTTTGTCTATGGAATTAAGATAGATTTCTCCGATGCCAAGATTAACGATATGCTCAATACATTCAGGAAACGCTAATTCAACTTTTTTTGAACCATTATCAATATAGCATTCAAATTCATCATTTTTTCTTTTAACATCAACTGATGCAACAATACATTGACTCCCGTATATACTAACCAATTCCTTTACAAAAGATGGTTCTTTAAACAAACCTGAATTAATTACTAATTTATCGGCACCAGATCCCATTATTGCTTTTGCATGATCCAGCGAAGTAATGCCCCCACCAGCAGCGATAGGAATAAAACATTCTTCACCGATTAATTTTATATGATCGCAAAACCTCGAAACGTTTTTTTCACCGCGAGATACATCTAAAATAATCAACTCATCAATCGCAAAAGCAATTTTTCTAAAATTATAATTACTCTTTAGCCATTCGATATCGCCAGCACGCTGTAGCCTAAAATTTCTGCTCAGCATAAACCCGCCATCATCATATAAAAGAGTAAAAATCAGTCTTTTTTTAGCCATTAAAATTTCTCAATAAAATTTTTCAGCACAGTCAGGCCATTCGTTTGACTTTTTTCAGGATGAAACTGCGTGCCGCAAATATTCCCTTTCTCAAATGCAGCAACAAAAGTCTCTCCATGAAAACATGTACCTACGGTATACGGCTGATTTTCAAACACCATCCTATAGCTATGTGTAAAATAAAAGTCAACTTGTGAATTTAATCCTTCAAATAATTTACTTTTCCGTATAATCGAAACTGCCTCAAACCCAACATGGGGAATCTTAAAATTACTAGATGATTTATCATTAAATCTTTCAATGGAAGAATCGATAAACCCAAGCCCATCATTCAGACCATCTTCCGTGCTTGATAAACTTAATAATTGCATCCCCAAGCAAATACCAAGTATTGGCGTTTGTCTTTTAATTACGGATTCCTTTATGATGCCATCCAAATCATTTTTCTTTAAATTTGCTATTGCCTTTTTAAAAGAACCCACGCCAGGCAAAATAAGCTTATTAGCATTTTTAATGATATCTGGATCAGAGCTAATAATGGATTCAGTCCCTAAATAATGTATAGCTGACTTAATAGAAAAAAGATTGCCCATCCCATAATCAACAATCGTAATCATTGAAATATCCTATTTAACCTCAAATGTAGGCTGCCATCTGCCGTTGACTTTTGCAAAAAGTTCTCTATTGGCCCATCGGTCTAGCACCGCATCAAATTCACTACGTGTCATCTGGTAATAGTCTAAATATAATTCCATGAACTCCTCAGGATAATGATTGTCATAAAGTCGTACCAATTCAATCGCTTGATCTCTAGTCATAGCCCCTCGCCTAATCTCAATTCCAGCATCCTGCGTCGCCCTCCCAAATCCAAATTTTAAATACATCACATATGTATGCAATGCATAAAATGCCTGATCATTCTGAGCAAAATTTGTAAAAGTCCCGGCGTTTGTGTAGTCCACTTCCTTTAACCCACAATGTTCTTTAGCCAAAAGATAATTCTTGTAGGAATCCCATGCGTCAAAATAGCTCCAATGTGTCGAATATAAGCTCTTCCCGGCTAGCTCTTCAGAAGCGGGGAATGTAAAAAAATAAAGGTCTTTCTTGTCAAGTTTTAGCTTCTTAAAAACCTGATCATATCCTGCCTCAAAATAAACGCGCTTCATATATTCAATATCAAACAAGCTCTTGTTTTTAGATTCTGTGGAACCGCCGTATTCAACCTCACCATCTTCACCGTAAAATATAAGTGAGATATTAAAATTAACAGCAACTCTAATAACTGCAGAAAAAATCGCGATAAGCCAACCATAATAAGGAAAACCCCCTTCAATAAATCCCAAAGTATTAATCTTTCGCATAACATTAACATCTGGAGTTATGTGAATATGATTAAAACCCTTGTTGATAAAATTTAAAAGATTTTCATTGCCAATGGACAGCTCAAGAGCAGGCCGCACCGTAACTGCAAGAGGATGCATTCCATAAATATCTCTTAATCTATAGGCAATGCTACAACCATCTTTTCCTCCACTTACCGGTACAATGCAATCAAAGCCACCCGATGTTGAACGATATTTGTCAAGCAACGCTGCTAACTCTGCTTTGCGAGGAGACCAATCCATTTTCTTTTTTTCTTCAATCCACTGACACGCATTGCACCAGCCTTTTTCGTCAAATTGAATTCTCGGGCGCGTTGACATATTTAAACAATTTTTACACCAAAATAGTTTTTGTGCCATATATCTCCTGTTCTTCAATGATTTTTCTTAAGAAATTCTGCTATCCTAAAATCTAGCTCGTCATCAATGTCAATTGACCTCTCTTTTGGCATAACATAAACGCGGCTATTTCTTAGGAAAATCTTTTTTTTATTCTTAAAAACATCTTTCCACCAAACGTATATCGACGCATTCATATCATAGACTTTAGGTGCTTCCTGTCTTGAAGTAAAACGACCTCGCTTAACAAGCTTAACCCTGCCCTGATTCACTTCCACCATATTAAAATACGGATTCCTGTGCGCTTTAGTAACAGAAAAAACATTGGACACCTTCTTATTAAATAATAATTTAATGCTATTATTAATATCTTTTACTGACCTCATCGGGGCTGTCGCATGTAACAAAACCAGGATATCAAACGAATAATCGTCTTTCTTAAGCCACTCTATAGCGTGCAACAAAACGTCCATGGTGCTGCTTTTATCTTGGGCTAAAAACTTTGGCCTAACAAAAGGAACTTCAGCACCATACTTTTTTGATATATTTGCAATCTTTTTATCATCCGTAGAAACGATAACCCTGTCGATCAGGCCAGATATTTTTGCCTGTTCGATGGTATGAGCGATCAGTGGCATATCAAGAAACATTTTAATATTTTTACCAGGCAAACCCTTCGATCCACCTCTGGCAGGAATAATGCAAACTATTTTCTTGTCTTTATACACGTTTAGCCTCGATTAGCTCTAAAACCCTTACCCCATCTTCAAAGGTAACCTCTGGCTTGAGGTTGTTTTCGATTGACCTTTTGAAACTTAGAATCTCCCGGATATATGTCTCATCCAGATCGAAAAGCTTTTTATCAGCAACGATTTTCTTTTTGCCATTAATCTCTATTATTATTTTCTTGCTAATCAAGTCACAAATAAGAGATCCTTTGCTTGCCTCAATTCGAATAATTCTCCTCCTGTCCTTTTGCAAATAATCCATGTGAACGCTACAAATAAACCTGTCGTAAATATAAATCCCTTCAAATATGTCTTCTGAATCAATCTTTAAATCACTCACTTTTGCTTTTACTGCCTTGAAAGAATGAGGATCTCCAAAAAAATAACGCATGTAATCTATTTCGTGCGATAAATCTAGCGCCACTCCGCCTCCTCGGCTTTTTGAAGCGCTATAAGAAGTCCGATAATCACGTCCGCTTCTCCAGCTAGGCAGATACTGCCCAACCTCGATCTTTACAAAATAAATATCCCCGAGGGCCCGCTGAGACAAAATCGTCTTGACAAACTTAATCGCCCCTAAAAATCTTAAGTTATAGCCAACACCAATCTTTACCTTATTTCGACTAATTATTTTTTTAAGCAGGTTTAGCTTGCCAAACAGACTATGCGAAAGTGGTTTTTCAATAAACAAGTGGATACCTTTTCTTGCCAGCATTAGCGCTGTATCAACATGTTTATAAGTTTCATTGGCAATAATTGCAAAATCCACCTGAATATCATCCAACGATTCCACAAGTGAAACCTTATTTTTATCTTTTAGGTCGCTCACACAATTCTTAACTTTCGAGTAAACAAAGATTTTCTTTACTTGATTTAATGCAATCAGGTTTCTTAAATGCCTCCGACCAATAGAGCCGCAGCCAACAAGCAATACTTTCATCACCAAGCACTCCATCCGCCATCAACAATGAGATTTTGACCTGTGATATATGAAGATGCATCTGAAGAAAGAAATATTACCGCTCCCACAATATCCTTTGGGTCTGCCATCCTATTGAGTGGTGTTTTCATTGCATATTTCTTTAAAAAAGCACTATCTTGACCATTAAAAACACCTCCGGGTGAAATCACATTTGCCCTAATGTTGTATTTTGCATAATAGGTAGCCAAATACTTGGTAAAAGTAATAATGCCACCTTTGATTGCAGAATATGCTACTGGCATTGTCATTTTAGTGCCCTTGTATATGCTAAAATCCGGAGCCACTACCCCGTAAATAGAAGCAAAATTAATGATTACCCCTTTTGCCTTTTTTTTCATCAGATCTGCTGCCACTTTAGAGCATAAAAAATATCCTCCCAGATGATTATTCACATTGTCTTTCCAGGAATCAAAAGGAACATCTTCCAATTTCAAACCCCAATCGCTGGTTCTAGGATATGCACAATTGATCAAAACATCAATTTTCTTAGCTTCATTGTAAACTTCACTTAAAGCCTTATGAACAGAATCTTCTGAAGTTATATCCAAATAAATAAATTTAACACCATTAGCCTTTATTCTTTCTGCGGCCTCTTTATTGGTGTCGGCAATATACACCCTTGCCCCAAAATCGTTAAGTCCTTTGATAACCTCGCTACCAATTAAACCCGCTCCGCCAACCACAATCGCTACCTTGTTCCTTAAGTCAAAAAGAGATTTGTAGCTCATTTTTCTCCTATCGTATAAAAAGTTTTCTTAATGTTTGGAAGGTTATTAATATTGCCCTTGATCACCCTATATATCTTTTCAGCAGCATTACCCTTACCGTAAGGATTATTCACAGTTTTGCAAAATTTTACAAACTTAGGAGAAAATGCTTTCTTAATGGCATTGCAGATTTGTTTCGCTTGCGGTGCACAATTGATGATACTTTTTGCCATCAATCTTCCTTTTTGCCGATCACCAATATTGATTGTTGGAATCCCGAATGAAGGCGCCTCAATAATACCACTACTGGAATTTCCAACAACCGCAGTAACAGCTTGAAGAGTCGATAAATATCTTAAAGTACCCATATTTTCAAAACATACTGCCTTAAGGCTGTTTTTTTTAACGTAAACATCAACGAGATCTCTAATGGCGCTATTGTCTGTATCTGCATTAGGCTTAGTAAAAATAACGCCAATATCGCTGAAACTATCTATCGCCTTCAAAAGCTCTTTAAACTGGGATTTAGAGGAATGACGCTCTAATGTCACAGGATGAAATGTTACAAGAATATTTCTTGTAGCAAAATTGAATCCTATTTTCTTCTCAAGGACATCTTTGTCTAACAATTTGCACATTTTTATGTTATCTACGCCAAGGGCGCCAACATTAAAAACTCTATCAGGCGATTCTCCCAGCTGAATTACTCTCTGCCGATATTCCTCAGCAGAAGTAAAATGCAAAAGGCTCATCTTAGTTATCGCATGTCTAAACGCATCGTCTATAGCGCCCTCGGTTCTTTCGCCACCATGAATATGGGCTATAGGAATTTTTGAAACATGAGAGGCAATAGCACACGCAAGAATTTCAAACCTGTCTCCAAGCAAAACAACTAAGTCAGGCTTTAATTCATTTAATGCCTCAGTAAACCTAATGACTCCAAGTCCAATGGACCTACATATTCCTCTTTCTGTATCGCTGATTAATTGTATATCTAGTTTTTTTGTTATTTCATATCCGTCTTGCTCTATCTCTTGATACGTTGAGCCGAATTTTCTTGATAAGTGAGATCCAGAGACGATCAGCTGAAGCTTAAAATCTTTAGCTTTCTTTATCTTATTAAGAAGCGGACAAAAAAGACCAAAATCTGCTCTGCTCCCTGTAACAACACAAACAGTCTTTTTCATATCTTTATTAACTCGTCTTGATAAAAATCTTTCTTCGCAACCTTGCCCAGCACAACATCCCATCGCATGGGACTTACTCCCGTGCCTGGCCTTTTAATAGCAAGATTTTCTTTAGTGAACCGTTCGCCTCTTTTTATATCCACCGCGGCGACAATGCTCTTACGCACAACACCCCTATTGATCTTTTCTGATGGAGACGCCTCTTTAACCCCGGAACCAAGCGCTATCTCGACATTGCGCACGGCATTCACCATGCGCTTTAATTCATCAGGCTCAAGGCTGGCTTGATGGTCAGGACCAGGCATATTTTTATCAAGAGTGAAATGTTTTTCAATTACACTGGCACCTAACGCAGTCGCTGCAATTGCAGCCTCTATCCCAAGCGTATGATCAGAATAACCAACCTTAATCTTGAATATATCCTGTATGGTAATCATTGCTTTTAAATTCACATCTTCCATAGGAGTAGGATATTCGGTATTGCATTGTAAAACAGTGATACTTTCTTTTTTAGTCCCGCTTTTTACCAAGACATCTATTGCATCTTTGATCTCTTTCAAATTTGCCATTCCAGTTGACATTATAATTTTCTTCCGTAAAGAACCAATCTTGCGTAAATAGGGCAAATTAGTTATTTCTCCGGAAGGTATCTTAAATATTTTTAACCCCAGACGCGCTAAAAGATTAATGCTTTCTAAATCAAATGGCGAAGAGAGAAAAATGATTTTCTTTTTCCGGCAATACCGAAGTAATTCCTTATGGGCATTGAAGTCTAATTCCAGTTTTTTTATCATTCCCAACTGGCTCTCATCCCTAGCCGTAGTTATCTTTTGATACCTGGTTTTAGGCGCGTATTTAGAAACCAGTAATTCAGCATTAAAGGTCTGAAATTTAACCGCATCTACGCCAGCAGCCACTGCTACATCCACCAATTTTTTAGCAGTAGCCAGTGATCCATTATGATTAACCCCAACCTCTGCAATAAGAAAAACCTTATTCTTCATTCCGCTTAATTTCCCTATATACGACTTCCGCTTCATTAGCAGCCTGATCTCCGATGTCATTAAATATGTCGGCTCTGGTCTCTAGGTCACAACAAATTCATAACATATCACTCAATCGCGCATTGTGACAGAACTGGGAAGAGTTTCTTGGCTAACGATTCGTCTTTTTCGCATTTCTCGAGAACTGGGAATAGCTCCTCTGGCACCTTGGTATAGAGTGCAAAGGTCCTGACCAGGCCATCAATCTCGTCTTTGCTCAAATATGGCGAATCGATACATGAACTTACAGAATTATAATCGCACGTACCTTTTATTAGTCCGTATTTTTGTGCGATCTCGGATAGGCACGTCTTGGGGTAGGGCATATACACCGCTACAGACGAAGTTGCGGGCTTAACTTTACGATTAAGCCGTATTGTATCAAACACCATCTTCCGTGTTTCAAATGGTAACCCTATCATATTGTAAGCGGAAACCCGAATGCCGCTCCTCTTAACAATATCATATTTCTTGATGATTTCCTCATCAGATATATCCCTATTGAGGATATATTTCCTCACCCAATGGCTACCGCTTTCGATAGCCATTGCTATCGTGATACAGCCCATCTCCTTTAAGCAACGTACCTTTTCTTCAGTAATGGTTCGCGTCCCCGCATACACAACAAACGGCAAACCTACCTCGTTTCGATAGAGTTTCGCAAGCTCACTAAGATAGCTTAAGGGGAATACAGTAAAATCCTCGTCCCAAAACCTTACTGCGTTAAACCCGTATCGTTCCTTGATCTCTTTCAATTGGTTCACCGCAACTTCAGGATCCTTCCTGCGATGGTAGCTGCCGTACCCTTGAAAGAGATCTTGTAGATACTGATTAGAGCAATAACTGCATTTAAAAATACATCCCCTACTAAGCTCGGTATTTACCATCCTGTACATATTGCCGTCTAGCGGACGGTAGAAATCATATTCGTGAAAATCAGAAAGGTCCTGCGTCGGTAAAGTATTGAGGTCTTTTAGGGGCCGAAGTTCATTCCTGTAGACAACTTCCGACTTGTGTCTATCTTTAACCCAGAGATTCCGAATACCGACAATTTGTTTCTTATTCTTTATTGCCTCACACAACTCAAGTAAGGCATCCTCTCCTTCGCCGATACACACAATATCAACCGACTCCTCAGTAATTACCTCTTCAGGGCAAACAGTCGAGTGGATACCTCCAAGTATTACCTTGATACCAGCATCATGCTTTTTGACGATCTTACTACACGCCAAACCCAATGGATAACTCCCGGAGGTAACAGTGATTCCAACAATAGTGGGAGCGAATCCTGTGAGGACTTCGACCAGGTCGTTATCGAGGTTTTCAATGTTCTTTTTAGGAGGGCGGATAACGGGCGGCGGCGAAGCAGCCTTAAACATACAGATACTTTCTTTTATCGACCGCAAGTCAGTCTCAGTGGTGTACTGCGAACAATCAAAAATCTTTACTCGATGTCCTGCCTTCCTTAAGACTGCGGTAAACAAAGTCAGTGATATAGGAATCTCACCACGTTCCAAGATATAAGGATAAATTAATAGAACCTTTATGCCCTTCACATTAGCCTCTTCCATATTCCCTCTTTTTCGACTATGTAAATTAATTTTGCGAAACTACCCTACACGGATTTCCATATGCTACAACATGGTCTGGTATGTTATCCACAACTACGCTTCCGGCACCAATGATTGAATTCCTGCCTATTTTTACAGACTGCACAACAGAACTTCCTACCCCGATATGCGTACACTTTCCGATAGTCGTTCCGCCGCTAACCATTGCTCCAGGCGCTATATGAACAAAATCATCTATAAAACAATCGTGCTCGATTACGGCACCTGTATTTATAATGCAATTGTCACCGACAATCGTTCCCGCATTAATAACGGCCAATGCCGCAATATAATTACCTTCACCGAGCCTGGCAAATTTCGATACTGTTGAATTAGGATGAATTACATTAAAAAATCTGAATCCGATTTTCCTTGCTTTATTAAAAAGCTTGATTCTTAGACTAGCATCACCTATTGTTCCTACAGTAATAAAGCATGCTTTGATTTTCATCTGGAAATACTTCTCTAGGTCGTTATCTACGCCTATTATGGGTATGCCGAGTACTTTTTTACCGACCTTTTCTTTTAAATCAATTATACCAACTATCTCGAATTCTTTTTTTAGAAGGATAGCATCTATAACCACCTTGCAATGTCCGCCTCCTCCAATTAGGATGATTTTTTTCATTTTATTTTGTCTCAAATCTCTTCAGCGCATCCTGCAATTCTTCAAGTTGCCCCATATCCAGCCAAGATTTCTCCGAAACCGGATAAACCCCAATTCTCTCGCCTTTTTTTAGATAATCACTAATAAGATCAGTCATATTGTAAAACTTATTTTTCGGTATATCTTCAAGTACTGTCTTGTCCAAAACATACATTCCCGTATTAACAAAAAAATCAAATTCCGGCTTTTCTTTAATACCTTTTAGAATTCCTCCATTTTCTATTTCGCAGACTCCGTAAGGAACCATAAAATTTTTCATCGAACTAACTAAGGTAATTTTATTCTTCTTCTGCTGATGAAACTTAAATATATCTGCGTAATCAGCTTCAATAAGAATATCGCAATTACTCAAGAAAAATGTTTTCTTTATATGACTTTTCAGAAAATGCAGGCTCCCCGCAGTACCTAAAGGTAACTCTTCTTCAATATAAGCAATTTTATATTGATGCTCAAAATCATTAAAATATGCTTTAATAATATTAGATTTATAGTTTAGTGAAAGATGGAAATCATTACACCCATAATCCATAAATCGGCCAATGATTATCTCTATAATCGGTTTATCTCCTATCGGCATAAGTGGCTTAGGAAGAATTTTTGTAAAAGGCGCCAACCGCGCTCCTTCGCCGCCAGCCATAATAACTACGGGGATTTTTAGTTTTTTCAGCTTTTTTGATTTGTTTTCAAAGAGATCCACCCACCAAACAGCAGAAATCACCTTTTTATTACCATCAACTACAGGCAGGCACTCCAGCATTTGTTTAACCATTAACTGTTTTGCCATTTTCCGCTCAAAATTATTCTTAAGACTTATTGGTTTAGAATTCATAGCATTAGAAATATTTTCCGATAGACTCTTGCCTTTGAGTATCCATCTTCTTATATCTCCATCGGAAATAGTTCCCAAAAGCATATTATGATCATCTACAACTAGCAAAGTTTTTTCGCCCATAGCATCCATTTGCCTTAGAGCCTGTTTAATTGTATGGCTGGGTTTTATAAAAACTTTTTTTAATCTTTCCATATTTTTAATTCCTCTCGGCTAAACTACAAATGGCCGAAGCAATATGATTTATTTGTTTTTCCTGTAAGTCAGTGCTGCAAGGTAAATTCAAAACCCTTTTCCAAAACCATGGAGCCTTTTCAATCTTATAAGCCTGATTCATGCGGTAGGGGCGTTGCAAGTGGTTCAAATACCAAATAGGCCGAGACTGAATATTCTTTTTCGTTAAACAATTCATTAGCTTCTCTTGGTCCATACCATATTCTTTCTTTTCAACCAACAATGAATAAAACCAATAATTGGGAGATGTGCCTCTCGGTATTCCTAACATTTTAATTCCCTTTACAGAACTAAGAAGCTTGCAATATAATTCATAGTTATTCTTTTTAATCCTTATAAACTTTTTTAGCTGTTCAAGCTGCGCCAAACCTAACGCGGCTTGCAAATTTGTCAAACGAAAATTATATCCAATCTCGTGATGAATATATCTTACTGAATCATCCTTTGCCTGATTAGTCAAATACCTTGCTTTTTCCGCTAAAAGCCTATTGTTAGTCACAATCATCCCGCCACCGCCAGTAGTAATTATTTTATTGCCATTGAATGAAAAGACCCCGATATCTGCAATTGTTCCTGTAAATTTATTTTTGTAAGCAGTTGAGACATAATGCGATCCTAAACTTTCAGTAGCATCCTCTATAACTTTTAGCCGGTAACGCTGAGCGATCCTCATTATTTCCTGCATATCGCATGGATTACCAAAAATATGTACTGGGACCACTGCCTTAATAATCCTGCCCGTGCTTTTATTTTTTAATCCTGCCTTAGTGATCTTACACTCCCTAATACAAAACTCTTTTAATTTAACTGAATCAATGTTCATATAATCATCGCAATCCATAAAAACCGGCTCTGCTCCAAGGTATTTAACCGCATTCACGGGAGCAATAAATGTAAGGGTGGGGACTATCACTTCATCATTTTTTCTTACTCCAGAAAGATTAAGAGCAATATATAACCCGGCTGTCCCGTTTACACAAGCAACGGCATATTTGGATTTAACATAACTACAGATAGCATCCTCAAATTTCTTCACAAAACTTCCTGCCGAAGAAACCCAATTAGTATCAATACATTTCTTGAGGTATTGTAATTCTCTCCCGATTAAATTAGGAACAGAAAGTGGTATCATTTTTAAACGCAAAGTTTCTCTGCCAACAACATTGTTTTATACGCTCCATCAAGATCAAGAGCAAAAGAGTCCATCACTTTATCACTCACCAAACGCACAAAAGCTTCCATCTGTCTATATAGTCCAGGCTTAAACTTCACATCTACCTCATCTGAAACGATCTCAGTAATCTTAAACTCTTTATCTATCCATCGCCCACTCTCAAGCGGCTTAAACTCAACAGTCACTCCGTCACCATACAAAACCACACGCCAACCTCCGGGCGAATACCAATGCGCGCTGTAATTACCGATCGCACCGCTGTCAAATTCCATGATTGCTGCGATCTGATCACCTTTCTTCTCTATCCTATTATGCACAATCGCGCTGATGTTACGCGGTTCGCCGCCAAAGAAACGCAAAAGATCAATCGTATGCGTGCTATTCGCGTAAATCCAATTCTTTAGCACCTTATCAGAGAACTTATTCATCTCACGTACGCGCCACATCCGCTCATGGCCTTCGACTACGACACCACGCAACTTGCCATGCTGACGGATAATTTTAATGCCTTTATGAAAAATTGAATAATACCGGCGGCTATAGCCGACCATTGTCGGAACCCGGTTCACACAGGCAAGATCTGCCAGACACCGCGTTTCTTCCGGAACCAAGCCGGCAGGTTTCTCAATAAAAAGAGGCAGATGATAATCTTTCAATAACTGAGCGCACACATCAAACATAGACTCTTCGCTCACCAAGACCAAAAGCGCATCGGGTTTCGCCTCGGAAATCATCTCATTGAGACCGGCGACACAGCAACCAATGTTAAATTTTTGCGCCAGTGCCTGCGCTCTGGATAAGGTACGGGATGTTATTCCAACAACCTTCGC
>Ga0315282_10003489_pt1 | contig 28162 bp, 28 predicted proteins | sample YL17G07_20_MG_FD_203693 | JGI IMG/M metagenome (GOLD analysis project Ga0315282, IMG submission 203693) | Sediment microbial communities from Yellowstone Lake, YNP, Wyoming, USA - YL17G07_20 | ecosystem: Environmental > Aquatic > Freshwater > Lake > Sediment | place: USA: Wyoming | collected...
GGACACTCTTTTGAAGTAATCGCCGTCGATGACGGTTCTTCAGATCGTACCTTTGAACAGATACAACGGGCCGCAGAGTCCTTCCCGAACGTCAAAGCAGTACGGCAGGAAAAGAACGGCGGGAAAGGATCCGCGCTCCGGAGAGGATTCGAAGAGTCTGAAGGACGATATATCTGTTTTCTCGATGGCGATCTGGATATCCATCCGCGGATTATCCTCCTGTATCTTGACTATATCCTCAGAGAACAGGCGGATGTGGTCGTCGGGTCGAAACGACACGATTTATCGGTCGTGGATTATCCTGTCCATCGTCGTATTCTGAGCTCGGGGTACGCACTCTTCATCAAGGCTTTGTTTAACCTGCCGCTGACTGACACTCAAGTCGGGGCCAAGATGTTTAAACGCGAGGTCCTCGAGGATGTTCTTCCGCGGGTTCTTGGGAAAAAATATGCGTTTGACATCGAGATTCTGGCGAACGTCCATCGGAAGGGCTATAAGATCATCGAGGCCCCGGTCGATATCCAGCTGAACCTTGAGAGCAGCGATGTGAATATCAACGCGTTCACTCGGATGTTCATTGACACCTGCGCGATCTTCTACCGAGTCAAAATCCTCCATTATTACGACTCCTCAAGCGAGGAGATCGAACGGAAGTACCAAAATTTCATGATGTGGACACGGATCCCGTACGCGCTCATCAGACGCTTATGAGCGGACCTTGACGAGACATCGCGCATGGTTCCTCCTCAGCAGTTATTTAAATCAACAGATACCTCCTTTCTAAAAGATTAATACAATGAAGGCAGTATAAGAATCCTGAACAGTTATATTTATTAAGGATGAAAGATACCTGAAAGGCTCAAAGAGGAAAAACATGGACCGATGTACCCAATGCATTCTCCCGGTAAACTACCCTGGGATCCAAATGGATGCACACAGCGTCTGCCAGTATTGCCGGCAAGACAAACAGAAAATACAATACAATGGACTTGGCACGTTCGTCAAGGAAATGCAGGCGTTTCAAGACAAGCACCAAGACCGGAACAAAGACTTTGATTGCCTCCTCGGCTTCAGCGGGGGACGAGACAGCACCTACCTCTTGTATCTCCTCACAAAGGAATTAGGATTAAACGTCTTGTGCTACAACGCGGATCACGGATACGTCCCGGATGTCACTAAACAAAACATGAGCTATGCAACCGACATCCTTCAGTCAAAGTTGGTGATTGAACAGCACGACTACTTAAAGCAGAGTCTGCGGCATGTGCTCGCCACATGGATGCACCGGCCATCGATGCCGATGATTGAGACGTTTTGCACCGGATGCAAACGCGGTATCGAAAGCGGCACCATCAAATTTGCAAAGAAAAACAAGATTCCCGTCGTCATCAGGGGTGAGACCCCGTTTGAATTCCCCAATTACCGCTTCAACCTGATGCGGTTGTACCCCAAGGAGGGATGGATGTCGATGATGTTTGGGTATGGGGCGTGCGTGGCGAAAAACCCTCTCTGGTTCATGAACATGACCTATGTCGACAACCAAGTCAAAGATTTCATGTTCTTCCATGATTTTAAGAGTAACTTTCGAAAAAATGGACTGATTCTCCTTGAACCTTTCCTGGAAAACATTCGATGGGAAGAGAAGGTCGTGATGTCAACCATCGAAAAGGAACTCCATTGGAGCAAGAACCCGCGGGTCCTGTCCTCCTGGCGCGGTGACTGTTCGGTCGCTCTGTTAAAACTCTACGTCTACAACAACATCCTCGGATTTAACGACAAGACCGAAGGTCTCAGCTACTTGATTCGAGACGGCCAAATCACCCGTGACGAAGCGTTAAGGCGCGTAACCGAAGAGGAGCAGGTCCCTGGCGACATCATCCAAGAAATCCTCCAAGGTCTAGGGTTAAAGTTCACCGATTTTTCCAACGCCACCGAACGTCTGAAAAAGAATTATTCGCAAGGGAAGCGGTTCTGATCGGAGTCTTTACTGGCTTGAGACTTGCTTTGGATAGCCGCTGATTCCTTTCGGAGTTTCTTCCCTAGAGTGTGCAAAAAAATATAAAGCCGATCGAACTGTTCCTCTGACGAATCGTGAAAATCTCGACGCGGGATATTCTATTATTGGAGACCGATTATGCAAGGAAGAACCGAGGACGAACCATCAACGCCTGTTTCGATACCTACAGCACTTGCCAGAAAAATCGAGCAGCGCATCAAAGGAACCCCGTTCCCCTCAGTGTCCGCCTACGTTACCTACGTGCTGACCGAGGTGCTCTCAGGGACCGAGGAGGATTCTGAGGGTACGTTCAGCAAGGAAGACGAAGAACGTGTCAAGGCGCGACTCCGGGCCCTCGGCTACCTGGATTGAAGGGCACACCATGCCTCCGACGCCCGAAGAGATGCCAACGAAGGCGAAAGACTCCGGCCTAAAGACCCTCGATCCAGGCATCAACTATGTGGTCTCTGGGCTCGAGCGGTCCGGTACCTCCCTGATGATGCAGATGCTCTCCGCGGGAGGGCTCCCCCTCGCCTTTGACGACCTCCGAAGGCCCGATGAGCACAACCCGAGAGGCTACTTTGAGCTTGAGGGCGGCAAGATCATCACCAGACTCATGCACAAGACGTTTCCCATGGAGACATACCGGGGTCGTTTTCTCAAGATCACCGCCTTCGGGCTCCTGTACCTCCCGCCGGGAAAATATAAAATCATCTACATGCAGCGCGATCTCGACGAGATTCTTGATTCCATGGAAAAAATGGCGAAGACCACCGATCCCCAACGCGAAGAAACCAAACGCAGCTTCCATCGACTCAACGCCAAAGTCCTCCAGGACCTGCACGCCAGGACCGATGTCGATCTTCTCCTGATTAATTTCAACGAGATCCTCCGCAATCCATCGGCGCAGCTCCAGGAAATCTGCCAGTTCCTCCAGCCATACCCCTGCGATTATGACAACATGCTATTAGTCATCGACCAGCGCCTGTACCGTCAGCGAAGATAACAGAACGGCGCTCCCGCAACCCCGGGCCTCCACCGACAGACCAACCCCCTGACCCATAACACACCTCGATAAACACCCTGCCCAACCACCCTCTTTTCGACCATAGATTTAAAAGAACCAGCCTCATAATACTCCCTAGGGGGAACAAACATGAACACCACAAGGACAACCCACGGTCTACTCACTATGCTGATCATCGGCATCACCTGCACCGTCTCACTTACCCCGATCGCCACCCACCAAAACCCCATAGCCCAGACCCCCCAACCCACCAACCAACTCACCTTCATCTCCAAATCCACCGGCCTCAATAACCCCACCCTCGACGGCGGCCCCATGGAAGTCGAACTCGCAGACATCAACCAAGACGGTAACCTCGACATCCTCAGCGTCGGCGACCACGGCAACCCCTACATCAACACCCAAGAACACGGCATCATGGCCTGGCTCGGCGACGGCACCGGAACCTGGACCATCCACCAAGACGGAGACTTCGGCTACGGCGGCTGTGCCATCGGCGACCTCAACCTCGACGGCCACCCCGACATCGCCTGGGGCATCCACCACAACTACGGCCCCGTCGGCTACGGCGACACCCTCATCGGCGCCGCCCTCGGCGACGGCACCGGCACCACCTGGACCCCCTGGGCCACCGGACTTGGCACCGGCGGCGAAACCTACGGCATGGGCGCCACCGACTTCGCCGACTTCAACAACGACGGCCTCCTCGACCTCGTCTCCCAATCCTTCGGCTCCGGAAACGGCTACCACGTCTACAAAAACAACGGCGACGGCACCTGGACCCAACAATACTCCTCCCCTACCGAAAACACCAACAACGACCTCAAAACCTGCGACATCAACGCCGACGGCAACATGGACTTCATCGGCACCCGAGCCACCACCTACGTCATGCTCGGCGACGGCCACTTCGGCTTCACCCTCAGCCAGACCGGCATCCCCAGCGGAACCATCCTCGGACTCGACCACGGCGACATCAACAACGACGGCTACGACGACCTCATCATCGGCTACGACACCATCGGAGTACGCGCCCTGCTCTACGACCACCAGACCAACCAATGGACCACCGCCTCCACCGGACTCCCCACCACCGGCGACTACAACGTCCAATGCGGCGACCTCAACGACGACGGCTACCTCGACATCCTCGCCTTCACCACAAACACCGGCCACGCCTACCTCGGAGACGGCACCGGTACCTGGACTGCCGACGCTACCTTCTCCATGCCAGGATCGTACACAGAACTCCGCATAGACGGCGACTTCGACCACGACGGCCGCGAAGACGTCCTCATCGTCGCAGACAACGGCCTCTATGAGTCACAAAACGTACTCCAGGCATTCTCCCCCTGGCAAGAGCCCACATCACTCACCATCCGCCTCAAATCACCCCACGGCGGAGAAACCTTCAAAGGCAACGCCATCCGCACCATCCGCTGGCTCTCCGCGGTCCCACCAACCCAAGACGACGCCTCCATCGAAATCCAACTCTCCCTCACAGGCGCCACCGGCCCCTGGCACACGATCGCAAGCAATCTTCCGGACAATGGCTGCTACCAATGGCTCGTCGACGGCACCGGATCGACCCACTGCCGCATCAAGACCATCATCACCGCCGGCTCCTCCAGCGCCACCGCGATCTCCCCCGCAGACTTCACGATCATCGGCGGCTGCATCGCCGACGCCCACGGCCCTTACCAAGGCGCGGTCGACGCCCCACTGCAATTCACTGGCTCAGCCGAGAACGGAACGCCCCCGTATCAATATCACTGGACGTTCGGCGACGCCTCGACCGCAGACGGACAAAACCCCACCCATGCCTATAGCACGGCCGGGAACTACACCGTAACCCTCATGGTCACGGATGCCGACAGTCACAAGGCCTACGACTCCACCTGGGCACGAATCATTGGGAACAATACCCCGCCAGCAAACCCATTCATTGACGGTCCCGCGGCAGGAAAACCCGGACGACCGCTGAATTACACCTTTGCCGCCACCGACCCCGACAACGACACCATCTCCTACTACGTCGACTGGGGGGACAATACCTCCAGTGATTGGATTGGGCCATTCCCTTCCGGTGAAACCCAGACCATAGCACACACATGGGCAGAACGGGGGGCGTATACGATCCGCTGCAAGGCCAGGGACGCCAATGGCGCGGAGAGCGGCTGGGGAACACTCCATGTCCGGATGCCATTTGCCTACCAGGTGCCGTCCCTACCCATGGTGCACTGGCTCCTCAACCACCTCCTGTCGTTCTTCGCCTTCCTTCTCCACCTTATCCATGGTCTTGGATAAGGAGTGAATTCCCCTCAATCTACCCACGTTGAGGACCCAGAAAGGGCTGTGGAACCTAGGAAAACCCTTCGTTATAGGAGAAAATCGCAAGAAAAGACCGCGGCGAACGGCCAGAGGGCATCAGGCTGTGGTCGTTATTTGGGTATTTCCGGGAGGAGAAACCTTATTAATTCCCTCGGCCATAGACAATTGGGGAGTCTTATGAAGACTATGCCACTTCGCACTTTCATCTTACTTTGTTTTCTCGTAGCTAGCCTCTCAAGCTGGTCGCTCGCCGCTGCCCCGGCCCCAGCCTCGTTCTCCCCTGGCGGTGTCCCCCTTGGCGGTAATGACACGACCCCGCCGGTCACTACTTGTACCATTCATGGTATCATGCAAGGACAGATCTATATTAGCAACGTGACTGTAATCCTCAATGCCACGGATGACCTCTCCGGTGTCAACGCCACATATTATCAAGTTGACTCAGAGAACTTATCGGTATATACGGAGCCGTTGATCGTCACAGACGACGGGCAGCACACGGTCATGTACTACTCTGTTGACAATGTCGGCAACGTGGAGGCTCAGAAGAACGCGAGTTTTACCATCATCCTGGCAAGCCCGGTGTCGATCGCGATTGGCGGCGGTGTCGGTCCGATGGCCTGGATTACGAATATCGGGACTGAAGATTTAGTCGATACCCCCTTTTCTATCTCCTTGGACAACGGGTTTTATCTTATGGGTCAATACCGGAATGGGACCGTCTCTATCCGTGCCGGGCAGAGTGTGATTCTCCGCTCCTTCGTCGTCGGCATAGGCGAGCCGACGATAAGAGTCCGGGTGGGACGGACCGAGGCGAGCATCGATGCCTTCGTCTTGGGAGTCTTCGTCATCAGAATCTAAATCCACGATTCTTTTTCAGGGCAAAGGTTGATAGAATCCTACTCTTTCTCTTGAATCCATTATATGGTGGTCTGCGCAGCGATTTCCGAGGAGCGGATTCAGCGGTTCCAGGAGCAAGTCTTCACCTTCTCCCAAGCGCATGGCCGCTCGCTGCCCTGGCGAGAGACGACGGATCCATACCGGATCCTGGTCTCCGAGGTAATGCTGCAGCAGACCCAGGTCTCCCGGGTGATTCCGTTTTACGAGCACTGGATAGAGGCCTGGCCATCGGTTGCCGCGCTGGCCGATGCCTCCCGGGCGTCTGTCCTACGGGCGTGGATGGGCCTGGGATACAATTCCCGTGGGGTGAACCTGCATCGGGCCGCCGGGGTGATTGTGGAGCGGTTTGCTGGCGATGTCCTGGAGGCGATGCGGCAGTACGCGGAGGTCCCTGGCGTCGGGCGGTACACGGCGCAGGCCGTGCGGATCTTTGCGGCGAACGAGGACCTGGTGACGGTGGATACGAACATCCGGCGGATTTTACGTGCGGAGTTCTCCTTGGCGGATGCGACGCCGGACCGTGACCTCTGGGATCTTGCGGTACGCTGTCTACCTCGGGGGCGGAGCCGGGAGTGGCATAATGCGCTTATGGATTACGGGGCGCTGCTGGTGACGGCGCGGCGGACCGGGATTGCGCCGCGGACACGGCAGTCGCGGTTCGAAGGCTCGGATCGTCAGGTGCGCGCGCGGCTTCTTCGACTTCTTTTACAGTCGCCCGCATCAGCGGTTACGCTCGCAGAAAAGACCGCAACGTCGAAGAAGAGGATCAGGCGGATTCTTGGCAAGATGTCTGAGGAAGGCCTTGTCGTCAGTAATGGCGGGGTCTACCGGATTCTGGAGAAGTAGCGTGAGGGGATCACTTGAGGTATCCCTTGTTTTTTAGGAGGCTGATGACCTTTGCCGTGCTTTCCTCGATGGTCTCTTTGTCGGTGTCGAGGATGAGGTCCGGGTGCTCCGGCTCTTCGTAGGGGTCGTCCACGCCGGTGAACCCCTGGAGTTTCCCGGCGAGGGCCTGCTTGTACATGCCTTTGACATCGCGCTGGATGCAGACCTGGATGGGGCAGCGGGCGTAGACTTCGAGGAAGGAGTGGATCGCGGCGCGGCTCTTCTCCCGGCGTTCTCGGTACGGGGAGACGAAGGTCGCGAGGACGATGCGGCCTTGGTCGGTGAGCTGTCCGGCGAGGTCGGTGACGCGTTTGAGGTTCTCGTCCCGGTCTTCTTTGGAGAAGCCGAGGTCTTTCGTCAGGCTTTTACGGACGATGTCGCCGTCGAGGCGTTCGATGGGGTATCCCTGGAGTTTGAGCTGGTCGGCGACGCGGTCGGCCACCGTGGTCTTACCACTGCAGGGAAGTCCCGTGAACCAGACGGTGACCCCTGGCGAGGGTCTCTTGGGGTTAGTCACGGATCATCCCCGCCCCGACGGTCTCATTGGTCCGCTCGTCGATGAGGATGATGCTGCCGGTGGAGCGGTTCCGCCGGTAGCTGTCATAGAGCAACGGCTGCGCGGTCCGTAGGGAGATGCGTCCGATTTCGTTGAGGCCGAGCTCCGAGACGTTCTCGATACGGTGGAGGGTGTTGATGTCGAGCTTGTAGTAGAGGTTTCGGATGATGGCCTTGGTCTCTCTTGTTGTATGCCGGAGGATGTAGGTCTTCATGGGCTGCAGCGGGGTGGCGTTCATCCAGCAGATCATGAGGTCGATGTCCTGGCCGAGGTGCGGCTGGTTGTGCTCGCGGACGATCATGTCGCCGCGGCTGATGTCGATGTCGTCCTTGAGCTGCATGACGGCGGACATGGGTGGGAATGCCTCGGTGACGGAGCCGGATGCTGATTCGATGCTGGTGATCTCGGTGGTGAGGCCGGCGGGGAGGACCGTGACCTTATCGCCGGGCTTGTAGATGCCGCCGGAGATCTTGCCGGCGTAGCCGCGGTAGTCGTGGTACTGGTCGTTGCGCGGGCGGATGACGTACTGGACGGGGAAGCGGCAGTCGACGAGGTTCTCGTCGCTGGTGATGTTGATGTTCTCCAGGGTGTAGAGCAGGGTGGGTCCCTGGTACCAGGGCATGCTGTGGGAGGGGTTGACGACGTTGTCGCCGAGGAGTGCGCTGATCGGGATGAAGCTGACGTCGGGGATGCTGAGTTTGGCGATGAAGCCTTTGAGGTCTTCTTTGATGTGCTCGTAGATCTCTTCACGGAAGTCGACGAGGTCCATTTTGTTGATGCAGATGACGAAGTGGGGAATGCCGAGGAGGCTGGCGATGAAGAGGTGTCGGTGCGTCTGTTCGAGGACGCCGTTGCGGGCGTCGATGAGGATGATGGCGAGGTTGGCCGTGGAGGCGCCGGTGACCATGTTGCGGGTGTACTGGATGTGGCCGGGGGTGTCTGCGATGATGAACTTGCGGTGGGGGGTGGAGAAGTAGCGGTAGGCGACGTCGATGGTGATGCCCTGTTCGCGTTCGGCGCGCAGGCCGTCGGTGAGCAGGGCGAGGTTCATGGTTTCGCCGCGTTGGATGGCGAGGCGCTGGAGGCTGTCGAGCTGGTCTTGGAAGATGGTCTTGGTGTCGTAGAGGAGGCGGCCGATGAGGGTGCTTTTACCGTCGTCGACGCTGCCGGCGGTGGTGAACCGCAGGAGGTCCATCTCGGGGGAGGCTGGGTGGTCGGCCATTAGAAGTATCCCTCCCGTTTGCGGTCTTCCATGGAGGAGTCCGATCTGAGGTCGTCGGCGCGGCTGACGCGCTCGCTGCTTCGGCTTGCCGCGACTTCGCGGATGATGTCTTCGACGGTGGTGGCGGTGGATTCGACGACGCCGGTGCAGGTCATGTCGCCGACGGTGCGGCAGCGGACGAGGCGTTCGCTGATGTGCTGGCGGTCGGTGTCGTCGAGGGTGAGGTACTCGGAGTAGGCGAGGAGGACACCGTTGCGTTCGACGCAGAGGCGTCTGTGGGCGAAGTAGATGGGGGGGATCTCGATGTGTTCCTGGAGGATGTACTGCCAGACGTCCAGCTCCGTCCAGTTGCTGAGGGGGAAGACCCTGAAGTGTTCGCCGTGGTGGTGGCGGCCGTTGTAGAGGTCCCAGAGCTCGGGGCGCTGGTTCTTGGGGTCCCATTGGCCGAATTCGTTGCGGTGGGAGAAGAAGCGTTCTTTGGCCCTGGCTTTTTCTTCGTCGCGTCGCCCGCCGCCGATGGCAGCGTCGTAGTTGTGCTCGCGGATCGTGTCAAGGAGGGTGGTGGTCTGAAGGAGGTTGCGGCTGGCGTAGCGGCCTTTTTCTTCGACGACTCTGCCGGCGTCGATGCTGGCTTGGACGGATCCGACGATGAGGCGGACGCCGAGGCGTTTGACGAGGGCGTCGCGGAAGACGAGGGTCTCGGGGAAGTTGTGGCCGGTGTCGATGTGGAGGAAGGGGTAGGGGATGGGGGCGGGCTGGAAGGCCTTCTTGGAGAGGTGGCTGAGGACGATGCTGTCTTTGCCGCCGGAGAAGAGGAGGGCGGGGCGGTGGAACTGGGCTGCGACCTCGCGGAGGACGAAGATGGCTTCTGCTTCGAGTTTCTCGAGGTGGCTGACGGCGTAGGTGGTCATGGTCTTGGTCCTATCTGGTTTTCGGAGGGGTCCAAAGCGTGGTCTTGATGGTGTTATCCCCCAGGTGCTTGATGGTGGTACGTCGGTGCGGTTCTTGAGAGGGGCAATAATAAGGGTCAATAAGAACGTTGTGCTTGTTTTCCGGTAATTTCTCGAAGACCTCACAGGAGGGTTTAAATATCTCTTAAAATAATATTAATTTTACTTATGAGCCGCCTCCTGAAGCTATTGATTATCGTAGTCGTCGTTGCGGCGCTGGTCGGCTCCTCCGCGTACGTGTACTTTTTCACAGGTACCCAGAACGGGGGCGGCTCGGGATCGGATACTACGCCGCCGGTCATCGAGTCGGTGACCGGGAACACGACCGGGACGACGGGGAAGACCACCCGGATCGAGGCATCGTTCTCCGATAACGTCGCGCCGACCTCCGCATTCTTGTACTACCGGAAGGCCGGAGAGACCAACTGGACGAACGTCTCGATCCTGAACGGCTCGGCGCTCATCACGATTCCCATGGGCCTGGCCGTGAACTACGAGTACTACGTAACCGTATACGACGCGGCCGGCAACGAGGCCGGCAGTCCCTCCAAGGACGGCAGCTCGTTCTACGTCATCACCGTGCAGCAGGAGAACGTGACCCTGGCGCACCATGTCCTCATCGAAGAGGCGACCTACACGGAATGCGCCTACTGCCCAACCATCGCTGAGATCCTACATTCACTTGAACAAGACGAACCCGGCCGGTTCTCGTACGTCGCCCTGATCGACGACAAGAACGCTGACGCGAAAAACCGCACCACCGACTACAATGTTCAGGCCTATCCCGCCCTCTTCATCGACGGGGGATACCTTATCCTCGTCGGCAGCAACCACACCAAAGCAGAGGTCGCCGCAGCCATCGCCGATGCCGCGAACCGCAGCGTGCCTCCCCTGTTGCTGACCGTCACTGCATCCAACACCTCCAGCCAGGCGAAGGTTACTGTCAACATCACGAACTACAGATCCTCTGCCTACATGGGGACCCTGCGGGTCTATATGACCGCCCGCAACTCCTACGCCTACTACGGGGGCGCTGGGATCTACCACTACGGGCTCACTGACATTCTCACAAATGAGACCGTGACCGTACCCGCGTACGGACGGCTGATGAAGAACTACACGATCACCGGGAACAACACCGACTTTGACAACATGGCGGTGATCGCCGCCATCTACAACCGCACCGGGGTCCAGAAGGACTCGAACCCCGCAGCACCCGGTAACGCCCCCTTCACGGCCTATTATGTGGATGCGAGCAACTCCACACTCGTCGTCCCCGGCGGGAACCTCCCACCCGAAGTCGGCATCACGTTCCCCATCTCCAATTCCCTGAACCTGAAAAACAGACACATCCTCGCGAAGATCAAACCGAAGGTCACGACCTGCCTTGGACGCTTCACCGTCACCGTCAAGGCCACCGATAACGACTCCGGAATCAGCCGCGTGGAATTCTACCTGGACGGAAAACTCGTAAACAACCAGACAACGGGACCATACTCCTGGAAATGGCCGCTCCTAAAAGGGTCGCTCGGCATCCGGACCCATACCCTAACCGTGACCGCATTCGACACCAAAGGCAAGAACGCCACCACGTCCCTGGTCATCCGACTGATCGGGCTCTAAACCCCCTCAGCGGTTCTCAAGCAGCCGTCGCGCCCCCATGGTGGCGACGAGGTTCCGCCCCGCGACTACCAGAAACGGCAGGACACCCAGACGCAGGCCTCTGGCGAGCCGCAACACCGTGTTTTTCGGACTATAGAACCAGGCATACAGCCACCGGGTTCCCTGGAGCAGCTGCTCCGCGGACATCTGCTTGGGCTGGAACACGACCTGATTGAGGGTATAACGCGACCAGTCCCGCGTTATGATCCGTCCCTCCTTCTCCAACCGAACAAAGAGCGGAGTCCCCGGCAACGGCGTCAGGATGCAGAAATCGATGACGTCTGGACGCAGATCCTCGAGTACCCGCAGGGTCTCCGCGAAGACCCCAGGAGCCTCGGAATCCGCCCCGAACATGAAGCTGCCGAACACCGCCATCCGATTCGCATGGATATTGCGCACCGCCTGCCGGTACTCCTCGATCCGGTTCGTCCGCTTCTGATACGAGTCCAGGGATTGCTGATTGACAGACTCAAAGCCGATGAACCAGGCAAGACACCCGGCCTCTCGAGACAACCGGACAAGATCAGGGTCAGCCGCCAGCACATCAACGTTCCCGCTGCAGAAGAACCGCTTACCCAGGCCCGCGAGCTTTGAAAAAAGCTCCTTCGCATACCCGGGATACACGGTCAACGTCCCATCGTAGAACATAACAAGCCGCTGCGGCAGCCGCCGGACCTCCTCCACGACCTCGCCCACCGGCCGTTTGTAGAATGGCTGGCTGCCGGAGAGATGCGTCTCAGGGCAGAAGTCGCAGTGGTACGGGCAGCCCCGGGTTGCCTCCACCGCACCAATCAGGACGAACCCGGGCAAGTCCACTGCTGTCGCCGGGAGCGGCTGACCCGCAGGATACGGGACCGGGGGATAGAACGGCTTCAGCGTCTTCTGCTCCAAGTCCTCTATAACCATGGGCCATGCAGGCTCCCCGCGTCCCAGGAGCACCGCGTCCGCATGCTGCTTCGCCTCCTCGGGGACGGCGGAGGCATGGATCCCACTGAGCACCACTGGGATATGCCGTGCCCGGAACGCATCCGCGATCTCGTAGGCCCGCGGCGCCGTCGGCGTCGTGAAATTAATCAAGACCACGTCATAGTTTCCAGCGAGGTCGATCGGCTGGTACCGCTCGTTGACGAGCGTGACCGAATGCCCCTTCGGGGTGATGGCTGCAAGCTGCCGCGCCTGCAAGGTCGGAAGAATCGAGAAGGCCGTCAGCAGCATCTTATCGAAAACCCCGTAGCGTTCACGTCCCATCCATACGGTCTCGACGATCAGGATGTTCATGGCAGCCTACACGGCGGTCTAATAGGGGACAGCTATTTAAGTAATCGGTTCAATCCATTGTCCCAAATGAATCCCTTTCACAACCCGGTCTTCCTCTCAAGGATGCTGAAGAGCTACCTGGTGAGCATGGGGCGTCTGTCCCGATGGGACGACGAACGACTCCGCCGGTTCCAGGACCGACAGCTCCGCCGGCTCCTCATGCACTCGATGTCTGTGCCCTTGTACGAGTCGATCTACACCAGGGCGGGCATCGATGTTCCTTCCATTCAAGGTATCAAGGACCTTTCTCGTCTTCCCATGGTTTCCAAGGAGGACATCACGCGATTTACCCCAGACGGCATCGTCTCATCAACGACCAATCGAGGACAATTGATCCAGGTGGCGACCTCAGGCACCACCGGGAAGTCCCTCGCCGTGTATGTGGATCTTTCCGAGATCGTCACCGGCCTCCTGGGGTACCTGCGGATGCTGCGGCACTACGGGGTCCAGTGGCGCCGGGACCGCATCAGCATCATCGGGGACTTCGCGCCGCACACCGCAGAGAGCGGGTACGTGAACCGCGGGGTGGGCCCCACGAACTCACTGTTGTTCAAGAACGTCCAATGGCTGGACACGAATTCCCCCCCGGACCAGGTCATTGAGGCGCTCGAACGGTTCCAGCCGGACTGCATCTGGGGGTACGTCGGGATGCTGGGGCACCTGGCCCTGCTCAAGGAGCAGGGAGGGGGTGCCCATGTGGCTCCCCGGGTTATCGCGGCGACCGGCTCCATCCTCGATCCCTCTCTGAAGAAGGTCCTCGAGCAGTCGTTCCACTCGGAGGTCTATGAGGTCTATGGGGCGACGGAGACCGGTCCGATCGCGTTTCAATGCACCCATGGCGGGTACCATGTGCTTTCCGACCTCGTCTACCTCGAGGTCGTCCGCCAGGGGCGGCCAGTTCCGGTTGGCACCGCGGGCAGCCTAGTCGTCACCAAATTGTACGGAGGCGGTACGCCGATCATCAGGTACAACGCAGTAAATGACATCATCTGTCTGCGTCAGGCTCCGTGCTCCTGTGGACAGGTAGGGCAGTTGATTGGGCGGATTTATGGGAGAGATGACCTCTCACTGGTCCTTCCCGGGGGCCGCCTCCTATTGCCGGCCTCGTTTGCGGAGATCTCCAGTAAGCTGCTCTATGAGCTGCATACACGCAAGGTGCGTAACACGAAGATCATCCAGCACGATCTAAGGACCGTGGAGGTCCTGGTAGAGCTGGACCCGGCGATTTCTTCACCGTCGGACGAGGACATCTGTCGATTCCTGCAGGCGCAGTTCGTCGCGAAAATCGGGGCGGGTGTGGTGGTGACGGTGCGGCCGGTGGAGCAGATCGAGAAGGGCAGCCTGCGGATCGTTTCGAACGTGGATCGCGGGTTTGTCACCGTGTCCGATTATATTTAAGAGGGAATCATAATCTATATAAAGTTCAAAAGCTTTAATAAACCGTAAGGATTTGTTAAGGGGATACTATGAAAGTCGTTCTCTGCCATGACGGGGTCTGCACGCCCCCGAAATGCCCGGTTGTCGATGTGCGCGAAGACCGTGTGATAATCGGCGAAAAGAACAATGTCTGCACCCTGACCCGAGCCCAGTTTGACATCTTGAAACAGAAGATTAGAAACGGCGAGCTGTAAGGGAACACGCGTTCAATTTTCCCTTCTTTTTTCTTTCTCTTTTTAAGGCTGGTACCCGATCCTGTTATCGTGGTAGAGGTGGATGCAGTCCTCAAGGAGGTTTGCTAGGAACGCTTCGCGTTGTTCCGGCATCGGCAAGGTCAACATGCCATACACGCTGGTGTAATACGGCAGGACGGTGCCTTCGTCATAGCCTAGCGTGATGAGGGTGAACATGGGCAGGCCGTCGATCTGGTCCTTGTCGTAGAGTAGGCGAGAGGTACGGAACTGGTCGGTGGTATGGTCGATGTTAACGTAGAAGAACGTCACGTTCGTACCTTTGTACGTTAGATGGTCGACGACTATTTCCGTCTTCTCGAACTCAACTTTGAACAAGTCCTTGACAATCGGGTACATCTCTTCGCAGGCTGGACAGACGTCCTCGCTGTACATAATGAAAATCGGGCCCGTGGTGAGGTTCTCCCGGATGAACCCTGGATGGGGCACGCCGGTCATGGTCTGAAATGTGAAGTTCTCGGAGATCCGCGGCTCTAGTTTGATGCAGCTGAGGCAGAGGACTTCGACGATGTTGTCTTGGACCGCGGTGTAGACGCCGGAGGAGTAGAGGGCGCCTCCGATGACGAGGAAGATCAGGCCGAGTTGAATGGCGAACAGCGTCTTCATGATTTCACCTTGTACTTAACCAGCTGGTGCGGGCAGGCATCCACGCACTTCCCGCAGAGGATACATTCGGGGTCCCTGTGCATCGATGGCACATCGATACCCATGGGGCAGATGTCAGAGCAAATATTGCAGTGTTTGCAGCCCTCGGTGTCGACCTCCATATGTAGCACGCTGATCTTGTTCATCGGTGCAAGCAGGGCGCCGACGGGGCAGAAGTAGCGGCACCAGCCGCGCTCTATCGTGAAGATCAGGACGAGGAACAAGGCCAGGATGATGATGGCGACGGGGAAGAAGTAGTTGGGGATGAACTTCCCTGGGTTCAAGGTCAAGATAGGGATGGTCCCGACGAGGACGCCGACGGGGCAGATGTCGGTAAAGATGAAGCCGATGATTAGGGAGGTGAGGAAGACGAAGACGACGACCATGATGTATTTGTTGTACCGGAGGTATTTCTCGTATTTCCAGGCGCCGAGTCGTCGTACGAAGGGCCGTTTTTTCACCTTCCGGGCGACTGTGCTGGTGCCGCGCTGCAGGAATCCTATGGGGCAAGCCCAGGCGCAGACGGCACGGCCGGTGGCGATACCGACAGCCCCTAGGATCATTAGGGGGTAGATGAGAAGCTTCCAGGTAATCGAGCCGCGGAAAACGCTTTGTTCAAGGGCGCGCAGCGGGCACGCGGCATCCGCGGTCGGGCAGGCTTGACAGTAGAAGAAGGGATAGCAGAACCCGGTCTTGCGGATGAAGCCGAGGTTCGCGGTGAGGAGGAGGGCGAATTCGGAGAGGAGCCGTTTTCGTTGGACCTTCATTTTGATCGCTTTTTACGGATGAGGATGAGTGTGATGGCGATGGCGCCGAGAACGGGGACGATCTCGAATCCCGGGGTCTTCTTGTTCCCAGAGTTATTGTTGTTGCTTCCGTTGTTGTTCTGAGTGGAGAGGGTGAGGTTGAGGTCCTTTATGCCGGTGCTCCATTTTCCCTCGTTGAAGACGATGGTGTGGGCTATGACGTAGGTGGCGTCGCTGTGGGTGAAGGTGACCTGGCGTTCGTAGGTGGTCTCGTTTTTCTTGGTCATGGTGACGTTTTGGTCGCTATAGCAGAGTCCGGGTTTGCATTCATGGTACCAGACGTAGACTGCCGTGGGGGTTCCCTCCGTGATGGTGACGGAGAATGTGACGGTGGACAGTGGGGCTGGTTTAGTTGGGGTGGCATGGAGGTCTCCGACGATGATAAAGGGGTCTGCCATGGTCGAGGTAGCGCTCAGGCTCAATATTACGATTATAAGAAGGGTTCCTATGATGAGTTTCTTCATAGAGTTCGTGTCTCCCTCAACTGACTACTGCGTCAACCTTGGCTGCTAGGGCCGAGTATTCCTCATAACCAAGGTGCGAGTAATAAAGGTTTCCCTGCTTTGTATAGAGGTAGAGGTGGGGGACGCCGTCGCTGGCGTATCTGCGGCCGAGGCTGCCTTGGGCGTCGTCCAGTGCGAAGGTCCAGCCTAGGGTCATGTTCTGTTGTTGGAATGCGTCTTTCAGTTGTTGGATGTTCTGGGCGGTCTCGCCTTGGGTGGTCCAGACGTCGATGGAGATGATGGTGAGGTTGGGGTAGGTGCGGGAGATCTGGTAGAGGACAATCATCTGGCGTTGGCAGGGCTCGCAGGCGACGCCCATGAAGTCGAGGAGGACCGGGCCGCCGTGATAGTCGGAGAGCCGTTTGGTCTCGCCGGTGACGGTGGTGAATGTGAAATCGTCCCCGGCGGGTGGCTGGGTGGTCTGGATGCAGCCAATCGTGGTGGCAATGAGAAAAAAGAAGACGATGATGGGGAGTATTTTCTGTGCGGCTTCCATGCGGGTCGTCACGGGAGATTATACGCCGAGCTGCTGTTTAAGCATTTCCTTTGGGAGGGCGCCGACGAGGCGGTTGATGAGCTGGCCGTTCTTGAAGACGAGGAGGGTGGGGATGCTCATAATCTGGTGTTTCATGGAGGTCAGGGGGTTCTCGTCGACGTTGAGCTTGGCGAAGGTCATCTTGCCTTGGAGTTCTTTGGCGAGTTCGTCGATGACGGGGCCGAGCATGCGACAGGGGCCGCACCAGGGGGCCCAGCAGTCGATGACGAGGTTCGGGTATTTCTTGACGGTGGCGTCGAATTCTTTGTCGGTGATGTGGATCGGGGCGTTGGGGGCGGTGGCCATGGGGTGGTCTCCTTTGCGGTAGCGATGGGTGAGGTCGTCGAGTTTGCGTTTTCGTATCTCATCGAGCTCAGGCATCGGGGACGTTTTCCTGAAAAGTGGGGGGTGGCTAAATAGTTTATGACTGATTTGTGGTGTCTTGGAGCCATTTGCGGATGCGGAGGTAGCCGATGGTTTTTTCGCCGTCTTTCCAGAGTATCGGGGCGGTGGTTTTAAGGTCGTCGAGGACGTCGTGGCCTTCGGCGAGTTCTTTGTCTTGGGGGGTCCAGGCGGAGAGGTCGTGGGGGAAGGTGATGATGTCGACGTCGCTGCGGCTGGCGAGGAGTTGTTTGGTCTGTTCGCATTTCGGGCAGTGTTCGAGTGAGAACAGGATTGGTTTGGTCGTCTTTTCCCTCCTTGGTTTCGTTGTGCTTGTGCCTGCAATGGGGATGTGCGTTTTTTAGCGTTTTGGTTTCGTCTTGGTTCTCCCGTTGATAAAGGGTGGACGGAACCTTTATTAAGCCTGTTGTGGTTGTTTTCTGTGAGTGGGAGGAATCGTATGCGCAAAACCGTGGTTGGAAAAGCCGGTACGGTGCTTTTGGTCGCGATTTTGGTAACATTGATTATGGTACCGGTGAGCTGTCAATGGTCGGTTCCGAAAGATGCGGTGCCACGTTCGGAAAAACGCTTGGATGGGAATATCACGATAGAACCTCAGAGCGGCATCTATTGTTGTATGAAGGAGATTCTGCCGTTTCCGGTCCTCGTTTTTCTTCATGGGGCGATGCGATTTACAGTGAATATAAACGACAGTGAAAGCGGGATCGATCGTGTCGTTTTTTTTATCAATGGAGCACAGCAATTCATTGATACTGAGGCGCCTTATCAGTATACTCTTACCGGTGGATGGTTCCTCAAATTTACCATCTCCGCGTGGGCTGATGGTATGATGAGCGATCCCGTCGTCGTCTACCGAATATTCCCATAAAAATATGGAAGGAAGGTCACAATGCACGCCAACGTAAGAGCAATGCTAATTGCACTGCTTGTGATGCTGCAGGTTTCTGCTCTCGTTGGTAGTAGTACGCCTCTTCCTGATGATACGACGCCGCCGGTCACAACGATCCACGTTTATAGCTCAGAGGGAGAGAACGGCTGGTATGTCTCCTTCGTCACCATCACTTTTTCAGCATTTGATAATGAATCTGGCGTGAATTACACCTATTTTAAGGTCAATGGGGGAATGTGGCAGATTTTTACTGTCCCTTACACTTTTGGCAGGGACGGCGTGTACACGGTCTCGTATTACTCCGTCGACAGGGCAGGAAATGTTGAAGACGTTAAAAGTCTAGATATCAAGATCGATTGCACGGTACCGGTGATTATTCCACTTGAACATGTCTCTTTCACCGAAGTCGGTTATGGCGCGGAAGCTAGCGACGCAATGAGCGGCATCAATAGAGTCCAATTTTCTATCAACGGCCTCGATAACGTTGTCAAGAACGATACCCAGTGGCCTTTCCTCTGTATTTTCCACCATCCTGATAAAAACTCAACTATCCTAGCAGAGGCCTTCGACAACGCCGGGAATTCGGCCTACTGTGAACCCGCCATGCCCGGAATGACACACGTTAAAGGCATCGTCAGCAACGTTGAAGCATCCAACTCCTCGATAACCTTCCGAGCAATCCTTACTATCTATGACACAAGTGGACCATTACCACCCCGCTTCCTACTACCACGAACCTTCACCTTCGGTGGATACGACGGAGAAGTCAACCCACACTGGATCGACATCTACCTCTTCTAAAGGCAAGAAAATAAAATAGGAAAAAATCCCCGAAACATAATTAGGACCGCATTGGAGGACTTTCGCTTGAGCCGCCGACAAAACGCCTTATTCATCGTTCTTATGCTATTCCTGGGATCAAGTATAACCCTTGGCTCAGGGATGCCACCCCGCGATGACCCACCGATCACCACGATTATTTTGAATGGCCAAGAAGGAGACAACGGCTGGTATGTATCAGCGGTCTCCATTTCCTTCAACGTCACAGACGATAACCCTTGGTTCGGCACCACCTACTACAAGCTCGATGACGGAGCCTGGCAAATCTACCTGGGGCCTCCTCTTGTGATTGGCGAGGACGGACGGTACACAATCTCCTATTACTCCGTGGATAACGCAGGGAACAGCGAAACCCCGAAACAGCAGCCGCTCAACATCGATCAGACGTGTCCATTGATCCTAAATCTCAAGCATATATCCTTGACCGAGATCGCCTTTGGTGCAGACGTCAGCGACGCCATGAGCGGCGTGAACAGAGTCCAGTTTTACATCAACGGCAACCTCGCCAAAGTCGATTCCATCGCGCCCTACCTCTATATAATGCATTTCGGTATACCGCATTTTAAATGGATGCATCTGAACATTACCGTCTCTGCAGTAGTCTACGACAACGCCGGGAATTCTTGTTGGGTAGAAGACGGCATACCGCCGGATATAACCCATGTGAAAGGAATCATCAACCATCTCGTCGTCTCAAACTCATCGATAACCTTCCGGGCAGTCATCACCATGTACGACCCAGCCGGGTTCTGGCCGCCCCGACTCATGCTGCCACGAACCTTCACTTATAGTAATTACGACGGAGAAGTCAGCCTGCACTGGATTGACATCTACCTCTTCTAAACAACCAAAACGGGTAAACAAAAGTATTTCAAGCGCCCACCTGTTTTTGCCCTGCGATCAGCTCCAATGAACCACTCCTCCAAATTCGTCAGAGACCCCATCCACGGGGACATCAAGGTCACCGGACTGCTCCTCAAGCTCCTCCAAACACCCGAGGTCCAACGCCTCCACCTCATCAAACAGCTCGGGTTCGCCCAGCTCGTCTTCCCTGGCGCCCACCACACCCGCTTCGAACACTCCCTCGGCGCCGCCGCAATCATGGGTAAGCTCTGCGACGTCCTCGACCTCCAGCACGACCGCGAGACCCTCACCGCCGCCGCGTTCCTCCACGACATCGGCCACGGGCCCTTCTCCCACACCCTCGAGTCCATCCTCATGGCCCAGTTCGGCATCGACCACGTCGGCCTCACCCTCAAGCTAATCAACGGAGAGTACGAGGTCTTCGAACCCTCAGAAAAAAGATTCATCCCCTCACCCACAGTCTATGAAGTTCTCAGGAAGGCGGATCTAGACCTCGACCTCATCGGCAAGATCATCCGAGGACATACACCAAAGGCGCCGTACCTCGGCCAGCTCCTCTGCAGCACGATTGACGTCGACCAGTTGGACTACCTCATGCGGGACGCTTACTATACGGGTGTCGCCTACGGCATGATCGACCTGCAGCGTCTGCTTCAGACCATCACCATCCTGCAAAACTCGATTATGGTGAAGCGCAAGGGCGTCAGCGTCGTCGAAAACATCCTCATGGCACGCGGGCTCATGTACTCTTCCGTCTACTTCAACAAGACCGTCCGCATCGCGGAGCTGATGCTGCTGAAGGCCCTGGAGACCGCGCCAGCCCGGGAGCCGTTCCTCTTCTACCGCATGACCGATGCGGAGATCATCCACGCCCTGAAAGGCAAGGGCGCATACCAGGAAGAGATCATGACCCGGTTGAAGTACCGCGCCTTGTTCAAACAGGCGTACGCCGCGTCATTTGGCGATCTGTCAAAGCAACAACGCACCGTCGTCAAACGCCTGGAGGATGACAAGGCATGCAAGGAGAAAGAAAGCGAACTGGAGAACGTCCTGAAGATTCCCGCAGGACACCTGATCCTCGACATCCCCCGGCAAGAAATCCTTCGCACCGAGCCACGTATCAACCTCACGGAGATCGGCGTCGAAGACAACAAGAAGAAACGGTCGCTGGACGAGTTCACCCCGATCGCCTCAGCGATCCGGTCGCGGCTCGCCCCCGACTGGGCGGTCATGGTCGTGACCGACGAGCGGCACCGCGCGTTGGTGGCGAAGCGAGCGGCGCGCTATCTGTTCGGGTAAGAAGGAGAGAATGGGGAAGAGTTTGAAGGTGGTGAGGAGAGATTTACTAGAAAATGTCCGACTCCCCCATTCTAGGTAACCGAAAAGGTAAGAGGTATTTAAATTTTATTATATAAATCGTGGAAATTCTATCATTTTTTTCAATAAAACACGTATCCTCCTGGTGCTCTCTTCCTTCATCGCCTGATTTTTATAATTGCGCTTTGAGATGGTTCTTGACGAGGTCGAGCGTCGGCGGCTGCGGGTCCGCGGAGGAGATGTAGAGTCCGGCCACGAGGTTTGCGAACGCCAGGCGTTCCGCGCTGGGGAATTCCAGCAGGGTCGCGAGGAGGTCGGCGGCGTTCCAGTAGTCACCAGCTCCCGTGGCCCGGACGATCTTGGGGGCGTTCTCGGTCGGTACAACCGTACAGGAGCCGTCGAGGGAGCAGGAGAAGGTGCTGGTGTGCAGATCGAGGCGCGCCGGTATCTTCTGTTTGAGGTACTGCGCGGTGGCCAGCATCTCCTCTTGCGAGGAGGGGGATCGTCCGCTGTACACCCGTAGTTCGTTTTCGTTCAACGAGAAGATGTCCACGAGCGGCTGAGTCAGGACCTCGCGAAGCAGGGTGGGGACTTCCTTGATCTTGGGGGAGGGGTCCCCGGTGTCGAAGAAGGTTATGACGTGGTGGCGGTGGGCGTGGCCGAAGACCTCGGTGGCCAGGCTGGTGCCGTACTGGTTGAGGTTCCAGTTGACGACGGCGACGAGGTCCGCGGCCTCGATGCAGTCGTAGTCCGCGTCCGTGAGGACGTCGGGGGAGAAGTCGGCGACGGATCCGGGGTCGCCGAGCATGACGTTGGCGTGGCGGTCGCCGAATTCCAGGGCCGTCGTGATGGCGAGGGCGCCGTCGGTCTTGACGTGGGTGAGGTCGACGCTGGCGCGGCCGAGGAAGTAGTCGAGGAGGTGCTGGCCGAACGCGCTGGTGCGGCAGATGAGGTGGGCGTGTGCTCCGAGTCTGGCGAGGCCCAGGGCGGTGTTGGCCGCGTTGCCTCCTTGCTGGACGAACTGGGGGACCTTGGGGTAGTTGCCGCCTCCTTGGGCTGCGAGTCGGCGAATCTGTGCTTCGACGTCGGCGGTGTTGGTGATGCTGAGGAAGTGGTCGAGGAAGAAGTCGGGCAGGAGGACGATATGGAGGGTGGTGAGGGTCTGGGGGGTGAGGTCCGAAAGCCTTTTGTGCAGTGCGCGTGCTAGTGTTGTGTCCATTGTTGACGGTCGGGGGGATGGGCATGGCGCCTTATTTGCGTATTGAATCTCGCCACGGGCGGGCTCCCACGTTCTTCCCAACGATGGAGCAAAGGTTTATATAAAAGGTCTGTACAGATAGTACGGCGCATCCCATCCGGATGCGGCAGATGTCCGTATTGAAGGAAGAAGAAAGAGGAATGGAGATTTTATCATGACCCTTATCACCCTGGATGACTTATCGAAAGCCATAGCGAACCGCGTCGGCATCGACATCGAAGAGGCGCGCCGGGACGCCGGGTTCGTCATGGATATTTTCGGGTTTGACGACCGCGTGATCGACAACGTCCTGGATCCCGAGGACCGTCAGCTCTTCTACATCTTGGAGGAGGAGGGCATGCTGACGACGGAGCGGGAGGAGACGACGCTGTACGACGGCCGCGAGTGGCGGACGCATTACTGGCGGCTGAAGAAGGACACCATCGCCAAGTACTCCAAGGAGCGCGGCGGCGACCACGGGCAGCTCATGGACAAGAAACAATCCAAGTCCGTCTCGTTCGACGACCTGTATAACGGCCTGGACGAGGATACTTGGACGACACGAAAGATAGGATAAGATCCGACCTATCTTGGATTACTCAAGGAGACTTTTTCTTATTCCTGCGGCGATTCGTAGTGGTAGAACAGGTCTACCTTCCTCGCTATTCCAAAGATTTTGGTCGTGTTTTCTTCATATATGGTCAATCCCTTAAAACCTGAAATGCCCTGGTACATTGTTGTATCTGATAGGCCAAATGCATGGATGCCGCCGAAGAACGTCCCATTCCATTGTCGATATCCATACATGCCTCGTGTATTCACCCATCCTCTGGCAGGATAGTACTCTATTCCTCCCTTTTCCTTTAAATAGATAACGCTGTATCCGAAAAAAACTATGCTTACAAGGCTTATAGGAATATTGAGAAGAACGATTACAAAAGGGAGCAGCACAATATTTTGGATGAATTTATACAAATTTGGATGATTGGCTTTTATGTTCTCCCAGACCGCTGGAAATTTGTCTAAAAGCCAAGAGAGAAAAAACAATTGGACTATTCCATACCCTCCTGCAATCACCGTCAGTAAATTAATCGTGCTTGTTCTCGATGTCTCTCCTGACACATAACAAAAGACATTTGGGTTCATGTCAGATTGTATACCGTCCCCTTGGCTGCTTATTTTCTGGAGGGTTTTTTCGAATTCTTCAGGCGTCAAAGAGCCCAATAGTTTGAGTCTTCCGAGTTCTATGATGGTATTGTGAAAGAGGAGTGAAGCCTCATTATTTGTCATCATTGAATCCTGTTTTTCATGAAGATCCTTAAAAATATCATCAAGATGATCCGCTTGTTCGGCGGTTAATCTCACGGAGTCAATCCTCTTGTCTGGAAACCCCGATAACTCGACTAAGACTTCCACCGTAGGATTTGTGGTTTTGTCCCCGGCAAGAACGGTCGCGTAAGAAAGGCTTAGCAAAAGAAAAACGGCAGATAAAGCGAGTGTTTTTTTAAAGGGAAAAACCGCCTGCATAGAGATATCAATCCTCCAAAAATCAGATATTATTTAATGTATAATAGCTTTTCTGTTCCAATAATCAATCTAGTATAAACAAGGACTCGCAAAGTCAAAGAAAGAATAAAAAAATCTTTATAAGGCATGGAGAGTTGTCATTGGCTCATCCACAAGCCAAGGAGGAGGCAAAACCCTATGGCCAAACGCAAGATCATCCTCAGCTCAGAATCCGTCACCGAAGGACACCCGGACAAGATGTGTGACCTCATCTCCGACTCCATCCTCGACGAGGCACTCCGCCAGGACAAGGACAGCCGCGTCGCCATCGAGACCGGCACCAAGAACGGCGGCGTCATGGTCTTCGGCGAGATGACCACCCGCGGCTACGTCGACATCCCGCACGTCGTCCGCGACACCATCAAAGGCATCGGCTACACAAAATCCGAGTACGGCATCGAATGGGAGACCTGCTCCGTCTGGGTCCAGATCACCGAACAAAGCCCGGACATCAGCCAAGGCGTCACCGAAAAGGCACACCACGAACAGGGCGCCGGCGACCAAGGCATGATGTACGGCTATGCCTCCAACGAGACAAAGGAATACATGCCACTGCCCATCAACCTGGCCCACAAGCTCACCAAACGCCTCGCCGAGGCACGCAAGAAAACCGAGATCCCGTACCTGCGTCCTGACGGCAAATCCCAGGTCAGCATCGAATACGACGAGGCCGGCAAGCCGCAGCGCGCCGAGGCCATCGTCGTCTCCACCCAGCACGACGGCGGCATCGCCTACGACCGCATCAAAAAGGACGTCATCGACGCCATCATCACCCCCATCTGCAAGGACTGGATCGACGCGGACACCAAGTTCTTCGTCAACCCCACCGGCTCGTTCGTGCGCGGCGGCCCCTACGCGGACGCAGGGCTCACCGGCCGCAAGATCATCGTCGACACGTATGGCGGCATCGGCCGACACGGCGGCGGCGCCTTCAGCGGAAAGGACCCCTCAAAGGTCGACCGCAGCGGCGCCTACGCGACCCGCTACATCGCCAAGAACCTCGTCGCCGCGGGCCTCGCCGAGAAATGCGAGCTGCAGGTCGCCTACGCCATTGGCGTCGCCGAGCCGGTCAGCATCAACATCGACTGCTTCGGCACCAACACCGTCCCCCTCGATTCCATCGAACCGTTGATCCGCCAGTTCTTCCCCCTTAAACCCCGTGAGATCATCGATGTCCTGGACCTGCGTCGCCCGATCTACAAGAAGACCGCGGCCTACGGCCACTTCGGCAGAACCGACCCGGACTTCACCTGGGAACGGCTCGACAAGGTCAAGCTCCTCAGCAGAGAAATCAGCCACTAAGCAAAAAAAAACGCTATTCCTTGACGTCGACGCGGAACAGGGCGAGTCCCTTCGGGCAGTCCACCTTCTCGTAGACCTTGTTGACGAGGTAGCTGCGGTCCGGCTGGATCGCCGGGTTCGTGCACACCTCAAAATACGCACAGGAGAGATGCCGGCAGTCCTGCTTCTGAAGCCTCGTCGGCGTCCCCGGGCTGACCTCCTGGTCAACCATGCCCGTCAGCGGCAGCTCTTCGACCTCCACGACGACCACCTGGCCTTCGTGCACGGAGCAGTTATGCCGTTTGTCCCGAAGCTTCACGATCCGATAGCTGCGCCCAGGTTTGAGGTTGAAGCAGACGGTCTTCAGCTGGCAGTTGCGGCACTCGCTGTTCGCTCCGAGATATATGAACTCGGTGCCCTCCACCGCCAGGTCCTCCCCGACGAGGGTGACGATCACCACTAGATCACCCCGGTGATCTTCGCCAGCTTCTTCGCCGCTTCCTCAGTGAGCCCCTGTTCCCCAAGGATCGTGTACCGCTCCGGGCGGATCTTCGGCGCGCCGAGCAGCGCCTGGATGATCTTCTTCTTCGGGATGTTCAGCTCCTTGGCGTTGACCGGAGCCCCGAGGGTCTTGAGGCTGTCCCGGATCTGCTCCCAGTCCTCACCATGGAGGTACATCATCATGATCGCGCCCACCCCGCACTGCTCCCCATGCAGGGCCTTCCCCGGCGCAATCATATCCAGCATATGGCTGAACATGTGCTCCGCGCCCGAGGCCGGCCGGGTCGTCCCCGCCACGCTCATGGCGACGCCGGAGACGATCATGCATTTCACCGCCTGCCAGACCGCCTCCTCAAGCCCGCTGCGGATGTCCTCCGCCTTCTCCAGCAGCAGCTGCGACGAGGTCTGCGATAGTGAGGCGGCGAAATTGCTGAACTCCTCGTTCTTCAGCCGGTGCGCCAGCTCCCAGTCCTTGATGGCGGAGAGGTTCGAAATCACATCCGCGCACCCTGAGGCCAGCATCTGGTACGGCGCCTTCGAGATGATCGCGGTGTCCGCCAGCACTGCCATCGGGGAGACCGCGGTTTTCGATATGGATCCCCGCCGGTCCTTCAGCGAGGCCCGCGGGGACGCGATCCCGTCATGGGACGCGACCGTCGGGATGCTTATGAAGTTCTTCGACAACTCGTAGGCCGCCAGTTTGGTCACGTCGATGACCGAGCCGCCGCCGATGCCCAGCAGCATCTCCGAGTCGGCCTTCTCGACCTGTCGGACCACCTTGGTGACCTCCCGTATGGTCGGCCATGCGGTGTGTCGATGCCGGGTCGTCAACAGCGGTTGCGCCAGGACGACGTTCTCTACCTCATAGCCGGAGCCCGCGAGGATCTTATGGATCTTATCCCCAGAGATCTTCCGGGTGTTGCGATCGCAGACGAGCAGGACCTTGTTGCCAGTCAGCAACCGGTTGCACATGCCCTTGATCTGGTCCGTGGTATTATGCCCGACGACGACCTCCCTCGGGAACACCATGGACTTCAGCTTGCTGAATCGCTCCATAGGTCTTGCATAGGTAAACCAGAGGCATATTATATTACTTGTTTTAACCTCTCTCCCTAAGGACCCCTCTTTCCTCCAGATGCCAGTTACCTGTCTGCCACGAGCTAGCCTTTATAAACCATACGGGGCTTTGACCCGCCCATGAGGACCCCTCAATTCCTCCACCGGCACCTCATCTCCCTCAGCCTCCTCGCCACCCTCCTTGTAATCCTGATTATCGTCGCCGGCTGCCTACTGCTGCCCTCCGTCTTCTACGATCACTGGATCTGGCAGTACTACTGGGGCCCCGTCGTCGCCGACGCCCAGGGATATCCTGCGACCCTCCACGGCGTCCACGCCTATGAAGGCTACACCCTCGTCTCCGAAATCACCTACGGCATCATCCTCGTCGTCGCCCTCTTCGGCATCTACAAGCTGCTCAAACGCCTCGACATCCCCATCGACTGGCGCTTCTGCCTCGCCCTGCTCCCCTACATCCTCTTCGGCCCCGTCACCAGAGTCCTCGAAGACACCACCTACTTCAACGCACCCGCCGTCTACCTCTTCATCTCCCCCTTCCTCTACCTACAGACCGCCGCCTACGTCTTCGTCTTCCTCTTCCTCGGCTACAGTGCAGAACGCCGCCTCGCCAAACACCACTCCGCACGGACCGTGATGGCTGTCCTGCTCGCCGCCTTCCTCCTCTGCGACCTCGCCTACACTATCCTGTGGCTGACGCATTCCACCGGCGGCGTCGCCCCCGTCCACCCCGCAGTCTTCCTCCTCCTCTCCCTCCTCGCCTTCCTCCCCCTCGCTTGGACCGGATACAAGAAACGGACCCCCAGCCTCAACCAAGTCATCTTCAGCGGCGGGCTCCTCATCCTCCTCCCCTGCGCCTTCCTCATCGGCCAGTTCATCCTCGTCCCCTGGAGCTACACTAAAGGAGACTACCTCACCGTCCTCGCCGTCGTCCTCGGCATCGTCACCCTCGTCACCACCGCCGCCTGGGCCATCGGACGACGCTACCGCCACACCCCACTCAACGCCTACGCCCTCCCCCTTAACCTTGCCATGCTCGCCGGACACACCCTCGACGGCGTCACCAGCTACCTCAGCATCTACGACCCCCTCCACCTCGGCCTCCCCTCATACATCGAAAAACACCCGGCCTCCAACGCCCTCCTCACCGCCTGGCCGCCGCTCTACC
>Ga0315282_10003490_pt1 | contig 28161 bp, 41 predicted proteins | sample YL17G07_20_MG_FD_203693 | JGI IMG/M metagenome (GOLD analysis project Ga0315282, IMG submission 203693) | Sediment microbial communities from Yellowstone Lake, YNP, Wyoming, USA - YL17G07_20 | ecosystem: Environmental > Aquatic > Freshwater > Lake > Sediment | place: USA: Wyoming | collected...
GCGAAGGAGAAGTCGTAGTGAAGTTATTTGCGATATTCTAAGCGAGGCTTTGGGGGGTGCGAATAAGACGCGGCTTATGTATCATTGTAATTTGAATTTTATGCGATTTAATCGTTATTTGCAGGAGCTGTTGGATGCTGGTTTGATCGAGTCTGTGAGCTCTAATCCTGAGGACGTAGTTTTATACAAAACTTCGGATAAGGGACGTGAATTGATTAGGGTTTTGCGTAAGGCGAATGATTTGATGTCTATTTGATTTTGTTTATTCGACGGTTGCTTAATAAAACTATTTAAACTTGCAGAAGTATTTTGTTTTGGGGTAGTTTATGGAATCTGAACAGATTTTCTTGGATGGGGTAAAGAAGAAGTTTGCGGGGAAATGGGTGGGTGTAAAGGGAAGAGAAGTTGTGGCGGTTTCTGAAAGTCATGAGGAGTTAGTGAGGAAAATTAAACGGAAAGGTTTGGATGGAGTTTATATTTTCTACGTGCTCACCGAGAAAGAAAAGAAGTACGAGTTTCTGTTTTAGGTGGATACATGAAAATTGAAGCTAGGCGGCTTTTAGTTAGAGTGAGACTTGTTGGTAGAAAGATTAGCGTTTTCGAAAATGCTATAATTGACACTGGAGCAGCTTTTTCGGTTATTCCACCTGAAATTGCTGATCTTTTAGAGCTTGAAGTGAACCGAGAGTATCCAAGGGCGACTTTGGTTACGGCTTCGGGGATCATAGAAACTCCGGTTAGGATTTTGAAGGGAATAGAAGTTGCTGGCATCAAAGCTGATGTGCTTCCGGTCGTCGTGCATAAAATTCCAGACCCGGCGCCGGTGAAGATATTGCTTGGAATGAGTTTTATAGAAAAAGCTAAGTTGATAGTCGATGGGAAAAGTCAACTACCCTCGAATAAATTCGAGGGCTTGCAACTACCTCATTCATTTGGTTAGGATGCTGTGAGGCGTTGCGTATGGCTCGTTGACGGAGAGCCTGCCCAAAAGAGTCATGCCCTTCTGGGCGATGTTTCTGGAAGCGTTCAAATCGGCGTTTAACTCGAATCCACAGTGTTTGCACTTGAATACTAAACCTTTCCGTGCTCCTTTCTGCCCACATCTGCTACATGTTTGACTCGTGTAGGCTGGATTCACATAGACAACAGTTTTGCCATAGGCTTCAGCCTTGTATTCTACGAAGACTTGTAGTTGTCTCCAACTCCAATTGCCGAGTTTGCGGTTGAAACGCCTTCCATTCTTCTTCTCTTTCTTTACTTTAAGTTTCTCAAGAACTATTACGTTGAAGGGCTGCTGGACTATCATTTTGGCTATGCGGTGGTTTACATCGGCTTGAAACCGTTTTTCTCTTCCGCTGCGCTTCGTCAACAGGCGTTTAGCGGAACGAGTGCCTAAAGCCTGAAGTTTCTGTCTCAAAAACTGGTAGCGCACCTTCACGTTTCGTATCTGGTTGGACGCAAAGAACACGTTATTACTTAGGACAGCATGGTTAATTATGCCCGAGTCCACACCTAAAACAGTGTTAGCCTCAAGCTTCTGCGGAGACTCTTTTTCTACGACAAGGTGGAGTCTTAACTTTTCAATACAAATATCATAGGAGAGAGTGGCACTTTTCACTTGCCAATCCAAGTATTGTTGAAAATATTTTGGGATTCCTATAGATACTTTGATTCTACCATGCACCGTGCAAAGCGAGATAATGCCTCTCTGTAGATAGGGTTTGAAGGTTCTCTGGTTGTAGCGGATAGCACTGAAAAGCTTCTTCACTGGAAGGTGCTTAAGCTCTTCACGCTTCAGCATGTCGCAGGCTTGGTCACGCAAACATTGAACCATGCTTGACTGAAGCATCGGATACTTTTGTCTGATGCCACAATAGGTCAAACGATGCACCTTACTCTTGCTGTAGGTTCTGGCTTCAAAACCGACCTTCAAAACTTCGTTGCAGACAGCATTATAGAGTTGAATGGTTTTCAGAAGAGAATCATTAGAATTTAGCGTTAACTTGATTGTTCTCTGCATCCTAACCAATAAAGATTTAGGACCTTCACACTAAAAAAGGTTGGGGCAAATTCCTTCCACGTTTGAAAACATGGGTTTCCTTTGCCCGATGTGGATGAAATGTTTAGTCTGGAAGACCCTTGACTTTAGAGATGCGTTGTTTATTTGATTGTGTTTATGGCTATTTCGTTTAGTTTTTTGTTTATGCGGATTTCTAGTTCTAGGCTGTTGTCTGTTAGGTTTGTTATGCGTGTGCATTGGATTATGAGTGTTTTTTGTGGCGGTATTATTATTGTGCCGACTGCTGACGTTTCTTGTTGTGTTTCTGGGTTTGTTTCTTTTTGGTTTATGATGAGTGTTTTCCAGTTTTGGTCTAGTTTTATTTGGTTTGTTGCAGAATTATGCTGGATCATGTCTGTTTCTGTTAGAAATTTTATTATTTGTTGGAGTTTGTCTTGGGGGATTTCTAGTGTTTTTGCTATTTCGTCTATATTGTGCCATACGTTGTCGCTTAGGAGGTTTAGAAGTTTTTCAAGTTTTGCGGACAATGTTTGTGCCTTCTGATGTTGGTTGTTGGAAGGTTTTTGTGGTGAGTTGTTTATAAAGTGTTGAGAACTTTTAGGCTAGACTATTAGTCTGGTTCTGGATACGTGCTGTCTCCGTTGTATGGTTTGTTTGGCGAAAGTGTTAAATGGTGGTCTTTGGCACTTTTTCTACTTGGTGGATTTGGTGCCTGAGGTTAAAACGGTTAAGATTAGCAAGGAAATGTATGCGAGACTTTGTGAAGTTGCGGGTGAGCTTCAAGTGAAGTTGAAGCGTCCAGTTTCTTTTGATGAGGCTATGGAATACTTGTTGAAGGAGAGAAAGTTACGGGTAAGTGATTTCGCTGGAGCTTGGAGCATGAGCGACAAGGAGGAAGCAGAGATTCTTCGAAACTTGAGGGAGATGTGGACTCGTTGGAAGTTCCAAAAAGGGTGATTCTTGATTCGTCGGTCATAATTGGGCTTCTGCGAAATAAGCCAGAAGAGGTGCGACTTATCCGTGAGCTTGAGGCTGAGGCGGAGGTTGCGACGACTACTGTAAATGCGTTTGAGGTTTATTATGGGGCTTACAGGTCTAGGATGGTTCAGCGTAATCTTGTTTCGGTGAAGGGTTTTCTTTCCACTGTTGAGGTTTTGGCGTTTGATGAGGGTGTTGCGGAGTTGGCTGGGCAGGTTTTGGCGGAGCTTGAGTCTGAAGGTCGGGGTGTGGATGTGCGGGACCTTTTTATTGGGTGTATTGCTGTCAGTAAGGGATTTACAGTGGTTACTCATAATAAGGAGCATTTTATGCGGATACCTAAGCTTCATGTTGTGTTGCCTTCAGAAATCAGGTAATGTTTGTGTGTGTGCGTGCAACGGTTTCTAGCCCCTCTATTTGGGGTCAAACATGTTTGTGTTGGGTTCTTGTTCTGAATTTGAATAAGTTTTAAAAGTGGATTTTGGGTTATGTTTTAAATTGGGAGAGAGTGATGGGTGATATTGTAAGGGATATTGAGAAGCGGGTAATCAATGGTTTCATGGATTTTATTATTCTTTCGGCTTTGGGTCATAATGGCGGATGTATCAGTGGCTATGACGTGATCAAGCATGTGTATTTGCAATTCCATTTTCTGCCGAGTTCTGGGACGGTTTATTCGCATCTTTATGCGATGGAGAGGGCTGGCTTGGTGTGTGGAGTGCAGGAGAACAGGCGCAGAGTTTACCGTTTGACTTCGAAAGGTTTGGGCGTTGTCAGAGAAGTTGAGAGAGTTAACGGTAATGTTCAGAGGTTTGTTGCAAGAGTCTTTTCGGGCAGAAACGTTGGTTTTAATCGGTTACCTTGACTTTTTCCACTTTTTTTATCCATGGAATTTTTATTGGCATTTCGGATAGTGCAGTGTATATTTCTTTTTCTAGTTCTTGGTTTGTTTTTTCTTCGCTTTCTTCTACTAGGGAGATTACTATGGTTGCTTTTTTATTCATTCCCCTCCCTCCTTTTTTTTAAGGAACCTTTTATGGGTTCAAATATTGAATATTCAAAACCGAGATTTAACTGTTAGTGAAATTTAGTTCTAGAAGAAAATATAAATTTTGTTTTGGATATGTACTGTTTTTTGTATGTGTGCGTGCGTGCAACGGGTGTAGGCCCCTCTTTGGAGCTGAATATGTTTTGTTGGGTTTGGTTGGTTTATGAGGATGAATGTTAAGATTCTTTTAAGTTTTTGATATGGGTTGCTTTGAGAAATTACAGCTGAAGAAATCAAATAAAAAATGGTTTTAAGCGGTTTTTTGCGGCGCCTTGCGTAGGTCAAAGCAAACTGGACAGTATCTGCCTGTGGCATCTGTTTTCACTTTTCAGCATGAAAGCAGCATGACCAAAACAAGTAAACTTTACTCTGCAATAGAAAACCGCAAACTTTGATTAGACGTGCAAGCCTTTCGAGGCTCGCTTTCATTACTTCTTTGGCGTAAACTTCCTTCCTTCCGAAGGGAATATGGCTGAAAAAGTATTTCATAAAGCGTGCGTGACAATGTTTAATGAATGCTTCCCTCAACTTTTCTAGACCTCCATCGTTTAGGGTTTGGAGCTTATTCAAAACGTATTTCTCGCTTCCGAGCAGTTGAATGTTAAAGCCGAGATGCTGTAGGGTTTCCGCAATCTTTAAGGCTTCTTTTGGTGGCGGCTGCTCAGCTATTTTCCTCATTCCAGCCTTCTCACCGAACGGGTTATATTTCGCCATGACTGCTGGCATTTCCACGTAAGGCGTTCCAGCCTTAGCCAAGGTTTCCTTTACGAGTTTTGCGCCTAAACCTATGGTCCGGTATTTTGGATGAACAACAACTCGGCTGATGATGCTTAATTTTTTATTCAATTCTTTCATGGTCATTTTTGGCATGACAAGCCTTCGCCCGAAACATGTGGGTGGCGGATAGCAGTAGACGATTACTCCGCAGAGCTCGTCTCCACGTTTGAGGCAGAAGATTTTTCGTGGACCAGCTATTTTGTGGCTTCGGTAGTGGAAGCCTGCAAGCTTTCTCCAATCCTCAGTTGTGCCTTCTATGACCTGCATTTCCCTTGTGAGGCTGCATTCTTTAGCTGGCTTGTTTGGATAATAGTTTACTCTTATCTCTTTTCCGAAGCGTTTGTGAATGTGGACTGAAGGGTTTAAGTCCTCAAAAAGGTCTGTGTGAGTTGTTGCTGCTAAAACTGCTTTCCCTTGTTGACGTGCGAGTTTCTGAAGGTTGTAAGCGACTATTTTGGCTGTGTCCCTGTCAAGCGTAGCTGCAAATTCGTCCATAATCCAGAACTGAGCCTTAGACTCTATCATTTTTGCAATTTTGTAGCGGTATTTCTGTCCGTCGCTTAACTGCTCATAAGTGCGTAAGAAAAGGAAGGCATCGTTTAAACCCACTTTACTCAGCAGTTCCAAGGCTTCTTCGAGTGTTTTACCCACTGTTTCGATTAATGGTTTGTTCTGTTCTGGCTGGATGTCCGCGATGTTAATGCAGCTTAACCCCATGTCTTGCTTGATGTCTTTCTCTAAAGCCTTCAGCAAAACGCTTTTTCCGCTACCACTATCGCCCGTAATGTAAACGATGTCCGTAGGCCCTATGTTCAGCTCAACATTATCATAGATTATAAATTTCTCCCATTGGTCAAGCCCGAGACCAAAACCTTCAGCAACAGAGATCACTCTGCTTGTAGGCGCAGGAGCAGCAGTCTCATAAGCAATGTTAAACGTGAACTTGCCAGTCGCCCTGTCAAAGGTTCGAGCGTATCTGCGGATGCGGAAAAACTCACGTCTTGTCAAGGCTTTACGTTTTTGCATGGTATCCACTGACAAAAATTAAAATGCCGAAAACGAGCAGTTTTGAAAGAATCCTCGAAGGGTTATCTTGTTACACCCGTCGCCTGGTGCTTTTTGAGCTTCTTGCGGAATTCTTCCAGCTTAGCTTTTCCTCTACGCTTGGCGTCCAATTAATACACCTGAAACCGTTCCAACAAGCCCTGAAATCACTGCAAAGACCTCGTGACTCCATTGACCCAGAAAAGCCATGTAAGCGATTTCAAGCCCAGTTAAGCATAAGGTCATGACTATTGCGAATTTCACCATTAAAACAAGTTTTTCGTTCGGTTCAATGACTATTATTTGCTGTTTTCCCTTGGGTCCTTTGCGAGCTATCTTTTTTGTTAAAGCACGTCTAATCCAGCTTGTCATGGTTGTTGGCCCTCATCTGGAAAATTCTTCTGCATCTTCTTCGTGTTCCCATGCCTGTTAGAATGTTTTGGAGAATCAACGTTGCCTCTTCACGTGTTACAAAAGCCTTGTGAAGGATCCGAATTTCTTTGAACCATGGAAACGGGATGGCTGTATAATCGACATCGTGCAATTCAGGGTTGTAGACAAAATCATTTTGGCAGAGAATTGCATGTTTTGGCTCTCCAGCGTAGCCTACGTATATGCCTACGCTTTTAACGGGAACCGGGATTCCTGCGGCGGTGAAGCTGGATCCGATGCTTGCGTCGTTCCAGAATATGCAGATAAGGTCTCCTGGTTCAAGCTTTGCTTTTTTCTTATTCACGTAAAATCGCCTACTTTTCAACCTAACAGTATGTAATCAGGCTCCTTCTTTGTCGCCCTTGAAATTCTTAGAATTATTTTTCCGTCGACAGTAATAATTACCAACGGAGCCTCAATCAAATTGGCTCCTCTCCAAACGTCTGCACCTAATCCAACATCGGAAAATGTTTTCAGAATAACTGCCCATATCCACTTTGAAAAAGCATCCGAACCTAAACCTGCATCCGAAAATTTCATTGCTTTAAACGGAATAACAAAAACATCAGAACCCAATCCTATATCAGAGAACTTCATTGCCTTGAACGGAATTAAGAATGCATCGGCACCTAAACCGACATCAGAAAACGCTTTTAAAATTGCTCCCAAAATTTCCTTTGTGAAAGCGTCGGCACCGCTTCCTACATCTGAGAACGCTAACATTCGCAAAAGAGCAAAAACATCCATTCCGTTGCCTAAGTCGGAAAAGCCCATAGTTCTAAAAGGCGTGTTAAACGCATCTACACCTTGACCAGCATCGCTGAAAGGCAACGCTTTAAACGGAATGCCGAAAACTTCGCTGCCTGCTCCGACTTCAGAAAAGCTTTTGTCAATAACTCCAATACCAATGATTATTATTTTTGTTCCGTCTTCCAGCAAACCGTCTATTTTGCGAAAGCCCCACTCGTCTACGCCGTCAAGCATCACGTCGCCGTACTCGGTCAGGTCAGTCAATTCTTAAGCCTCGAAAGATTATCTGTGAAGGAACCAAGTTACCACCGTTTCGAACGGGGCGTGTTGCCCCCGTTGTAGATTCTATACCATTTGGGTACATGCTATCTCCTCGAGAAACTCGAAACATTCCATAAGTTGTTGCAGGATACCACAATGGAATAGTAAAAGCGGTAGTTCCTATGTTGGAATAAAAATTATCTTCAAGATAATAATAAAGGGTTCCACTTGCCCCTGAGAAACGTTGGACACGTGCTGCCACTTCCACATTATATAGACGTCGAGGCTTGTTAAGCGGGGTTATTCGAGTGACATCCATCCAGAAAGTTTTCATATCCCAGTTGCTATCCGCTACGGAAGACCAAAGTTTAATACCTAAAACGTCACCGACTGCAACATTATAAAAATAGCAACCTAACCTGTAATAATAATTTGCGGAAACAGCGAAAGAGCCAGTCTTAACTGAACTTCCATTTTTCACCATTCGATAATTAAGCGTTCCAGCAGTTATGAATTGACCGCTTGCATTAAGAAGAGCAACCTCTATTCTTTGAAAAACGTTGAAGCTTAATTGAACTAAATCTGACTGCCCCACTGTATAACTTATCTGAGGGTCAGTTGGTTCGGTGGTCGGAAGAGTTTCAGGTGTAATTGTTGTTTCCTGAACGTCTGGGTAAGTGAAAGTTAAAACTTTACGGCTTGTCAGAAGCGGCGTTATCCTTGTCATTTGGTTTGCACACCGCAATACCCGATAAGTTTCGCTGCCGCATTCGTGTTTTTAACTCTAATTCGGTCAGTGTTGTTGCAGTGAAAAGCGTATTTTGCATGTACGCCTACTCCTGTGTCGGTGTCAAAGGTTAGGTCGTTAGTTCCGTCGTAGCGATGCAATTCAACATCAGACTCATGGTAAATGTTATGGATAACCCACTCAACACCAGACGCTGGCTGAATGTCCAAGTAAGCAGCTGCTGCAATGCTTTGAATGTCTGCCACAACATCGCCTACAGCCATTGAAACTCAACCTCTTTCTTTAATATCTCAAAATACGGTTCATAACCCATGCTTTTGAGAACCTGTCTTTTCTGTTCAACCGTTGCTACATTAATGTCTATGGCTTTCTCCTTGGCAACAGTTTGCATCATAGTAAGTATGTCATCTATGGCAGCACAAATTGAAGCGCCAGACTCCAATGTTTTCAATGTTATAGTTTTTCCCACGAACTATCACCTGAATCAGCTCCACGTTATGGTGCCCGTCAATCTCCAAGTTTGCCCAGACGGTTTCGTGCCTAAACTTGTGTTTTGCCTACAAAGGTCAATACCAGCCGCAGCACCGTTGTCTATTGCTTCTTCAAGCCACGCAAACTCTGCTTCACCATCAACGAAGTCAGATTGCCAAACTGAATTATGGTCTCCAGACAGTTGCGGATAACCACTGTTCATTGCTTTGTATAGTTTTGAAGCTCCAAGCAAACCTGTTTGAGTATCCACAGGAGCCGTTGCATCGTTTCCAACCCCTATTCTTGCGTTGGCATTGTTCCAAGCTGTTGGAGTTCCTAAGCCACAAATTAGATTTCTAAGATTAGTTATTCCTTCATGCAATAAGCATTGGTGTTTAGACTCAATGGTTTCGTATGGCTTAATGTTTTTCTCTTCAATTTCTTTGCTGTCTTTAGCCTTGAACTTTTCCAACTTCCACGTTAAATGGGCTTTTCCTTTTTCTTCGAAACTCATTTCTTCTTATTCCTCCATTTTTAAATTCGGTTTCTCGCACAATCTGGCAAGCCGAATGTGTCGAGCTGATTATGTTCGAGTAATAATCCATGTTCCATCCGCGTTCCAGGTGAATGTAAGCATGAAAAGCAACTCTGTATCCTGGTACGCTTTTATTGTGGCAATTGTCCCATCAGGGTTCGGTGTGCCAATCAACTTTGTGATTTTTTTCCCTATTGGAGCACTTGTTAACGTGCTTAGAATGGCATCGTGGATTGATTCGCCAGCCCATCGACTCACGCTAAAACACCTCTACCAACTTTTGTCCGTGCAAGCTTCTCAATGGTTATGGACATTGTGCGCATGCCGTACAGGTAGTCGGCGAGCAGTGGCGGAAGTTTGCCAAGCTCCAAAGTTATTTCAAGCGTCTGAGTCTTAGCGTCCACGCGGTACTCAACGGTTTCGATGCGGAAGTCAGAATCCACATTCTCGTTTGGCAATGTGACATGAATCTTATCTGCGGCGAGGGGGGGTGTGGTGCTATAGTCTATAACCGTGCTGGTTAAGGTGAGAGATTCTGCTGGGTTTTTTAAGTAATCAAGCAAAGCTTCAGCTCTTAATTCACATTCGTTGTCGCTTGCAAGCTCCTCATCAGTCTCCGTGAGTTCACGTAAGCCATAGGCATTTTGGCTTCCAGTATCTTCAGATGTTCCAGTATAAGAGCAGTTTAGAAAACCGAAGTCGCCATCATACATATAGTATGATGCAGCGCCAATAGTGCATATTATAAGTTGAAGACCGCTTATTTGACTCCATTGAGGATTTCCAACCTTTGTCCAGATTCCGTTAGGGTTATGATTTGCATCATACATTTGGTTGGATCCCAAAGCCAATGAGATGAAACCCCATTGCAGAATGCAGTTACTTTCAAGAATCGATTTTATGTTTGCTTGGAAATAGTTTGAGCTGTCAGGAGCCCTCAATCTAATATAACCATAGCCTCCTCCCAAATTCCCCGGCATCCAAGCCCACACAACAAAAGTTTGAGGCTTACATAGAGCGTCGAACGTTCGGTAAATATTTCCTTCTACGCTTGCAGCCGCATCAACACGAAGGTTGTAACTTCCCTTCCGTTGTCTTCCAGATTCTAATGAGAGAGTTCCTGAAACTACTGTCCAACCATCCAATGATTCACTCCAAGAATCCAAGTTTGCTGGAAAATTTTTTCCTTGACAACCGTAAATTCTGATTCTATTTCTTATTCGCAGAATGTCTTTGCGGTATTCGCTAACCTCAACTTTCTCGGTTAGGCTTACAGGGCTTGTCTTGCTGTTCTTCGGGAAAAACTCAAACTTGCCATCAGGAGCCACACGAAAATCAAAGCCAATAACACCGTTTTTATCAGATGCCTCTGCAATGTATTTTATTATGTCCCAGACAGGTGTGTTTTCATATTCCAAGTGCGTGTAAGTGGTATCCGTGTTTTCCACTAATTCCGTGGTACCTCTAACATGACTTAAGCCAAGATAGTAATCAAGCAAATCCTTAACGATGGCCTCTCCTTTCTGGTTATCATAACTTTTCGTGACTACTCTACGGAAAAGCTTCTCTCCCCAACACCTTCCGCTAACACGAAGATAATGTTCCGTCGATGTAGGAGATTCACATTGAACCTTTTCAACACGACAAGTTATAATCTGCGGAACATTCGTGCCTCTACCGATGCTTATGCTTCCATCCATACCCACGTTAATAGGTGAAGTCCCACCCGGGCTATACTTTTTGTTCCAGTTTTGAAGCAGAACCTCAAAGCTACCCACTTCTTTCGTGCAACCCAAATGTACTCTGCAGTCGATAACGTCTCCTTGAGGCGGAGTAACAGAACCAAAAACAACGGCCATCTTTGGAATTTCAACGCTCACTACTCAACACCTCTGCGATACATGGCTTGTTCTCCAGCTCGAGTTATGCCACGCGTACGCTCAGGTGTTTCGGCTGCGGTTGCATTGTACTCTTTCACGCTTGCAGTGGCAACGTTCATTTGACTTGCAAAAATCGAGACGGCAGCGGCAGCAGCAATGATTACGCCTATTCCAACGCCGGTCAAAGCCAGAAAAGTCGCGTGAGATATGTTTAAGGCGTTTTCAGCCATCGTTGCAATGTTGCAAGCAGCCGCATAAATCCCATGAGCAACTGAATGAGAAGTCTCGGCTACAGTAGCCCCCGTTTCCGTGGTAGTTTCAACGGCTAGAGCAGCAGTATGCCCAGTTGTCATAACCGTGAGAAAGTTGTACATTCGAGCAGCAGTCGAAACAATCATGATCATCAACATAATCGTACGCAGATACTTGCTTGTCTCCTTGTCAACAAGCCCAAAATCAGCAGCAAGCGTTGTAAGCTCCGTACCCATCATAGCAGTGCTTCGTATGCCACCGGCAACAGTGCGCAAGCTAACAGTTGCAGTTTCAGCTTCAGACGACATCTCCGTCAAGCTAGAGCCTGCAGCTTTAACATCAACGCCCATCTCCGTCGCGGCAACCCCAACACCATTAAGACTTTCTTGAATAGTTACGGCCTGAGCGCCAACCTCTGAAGCCATACGTGCCGCATCACTGCTGATAGCTTCAAACTCGGGCGTAGCCTCATTTACCGCTCGAATCGTAACCGCTATCTCGCCCATTGCGCTCATTCTGCACCTGCCTCCTCTGCAGCACGCTCCAAAGCCGCAGACACAATAAACATGAAGTTACTCGCATTCTCCGCCAAAGCCCGCGTCAAAAAGTAGCGGGGACTAATGTATCTTGTGCCAAGCTCCTGAAACAAAGCATAGGGCACCATGCACGCGACTTTGACAACCCACTTATAAATGATCTGAGCGTAAATCCCCGCTATCAAGCGACCAGTCCGCACCGGCGCCAACTCCTGAGCACGACGCACAACTGCTTGACCCGTCTGATTCAAAGCGTCTTGGACACAGTTCTGCATGGCTTCATCTAGTGCACGCATTTTAGCAGCAAAATCCTCAACGCCACTAAGCTCAACACGAAACTGGATACTCATTTTTTAACGGCGCCCCGACTCTCTCTTAGCCCTATCAATCTCTTCCTGCGTCTGTCGGTCCACTTCACCTAGAATAACGAGAAACTCTTGGATCTTCTTCGCTGGTGCGCGCTCTAAGTCATCGATTGTCCAACCAAACTCTTTGCATAACCTAAACTCTGTAAGGGACTTATGCGGAGTACCCCGCCTCATCGCCCTCAAGAGTTTTTTATTTCTTCAGGCGACAGCCCATTAAGACTGTTAACTGTTTTGGCAAATAACGTAGTTAGCTTTATGGGAACGCCCATTTCAGCATCTTCACTCAAAAGCTTTTCAAGAGTAATCGGCTTATTCTCCGGCTGCTCCTTTAAGCTCGCCCAAGTAATCTCTGCATCTATTGCGCCAACGTCTGAATCTATGACAGCGCCAGTTTGCGGATGATATTTCGTGTACTTTTTGATTATGCGAAGCCTTTTAATTCGAGTTATTTCTCGAAAGACATACTTTCCAGCGTATTCTTTACCATACCGCTCGTTAACTTCAACAGTTTCTGTTTCCATTTTCACCCACTTCCTATGTTATGCTCACGGTTTGAGCGAGAAACTTCAGCTTAACGCTTACGAGATCTTTGATTTTTGTCGTTGGATTGAACTCTTCCCACTTGCAATATGTAAATAGAGCTTGTTTTCCACCACTCAAGTTGAAGTTAAGGCTGAATTGAGAGTCAGCCAAGAGATCAGCCAGTGCCCAATCATTCTCAAACTCGAGCGTAAGCTCCCCACTCAGTTTTCGGTTGCGTTCGCGCAGATACTTCAGTAAAAGCCCTGTTCCGCCACTCTGGATTGTGTTCACAGCTTTCAAGTTGTTTTGAATCTCAAACTTCCAATCCGTGACATCTGTCAGATCGGCATAGGTTCCGCCGCCAGCAGCGCCCTTCTGCACTTTAGTATTAAAGAACGGGATTCCGCCTGGATAGTCGCCATAAGTTGCGCCTGTTGGTAGCGATGTTGACCTTGAGACGTTTCGACCGATTAACTCAACATCTGCCTTAACTATTTCATCAACTTTGCATGAGACGCTTACTTTGTCGATTTTGCAGCCGGTATGCATAAAGGCAATGACGTTTGTTGGGCTCGTAAATAAGCCTTTGTAGTAAGCCACTAGAACGCTCAGGCTGTTCAATGTCTGCACGTGCTGAATGAAATTGATGGGAGCAAGATCACTCAATGTGTGCGGAATCTTCAAGTCAACCTTTCTCATGCCAGCGACCAAGGCTTGAAGGTCTCTGCTGCCCACGCCCATAACCTCAATAAGCGATGGGGCTATCTTCGGCTCCGGACCCTCGTTGTTAATCCCTAACATCGTAGGATTCGTTGGTGTCTGTCCATACACTGATTCTTGCACGAAATAGACGCGGCACTCATGTGCGCCATATGTTTCTACACTCATGTTTTTTCACCTTTTTTTAGAATACTCCTCCAATGTCCTCGAAGGACCATGATTTCAGAACAAACTCAGTTCTGAAAATGATGGGTTTAGTATCCACACGGTCAGCATCCCGAAAGCTTATAACATCGAGGTATGTGATTCCATTAACCATGACCGTGCAAGAAACATAATCACAATATATTATAGCTGCTGTAGTTCCATTGCTTGGGTTTGTTGTTCTGGCCAGAAGCCAAACATAACCGCTATCATCAATATAATCGGTAATGCTCGTAGTAAGTGTGATAGTGATTGTTTCGTCTGCTCCGCCCGTTCCAGTTTGAGCGTTTTGCCAAGCACTTGCGACGTGATTCCAAACTTTTATGGTAATCCCGTTTTCTATTTCTGGAACTTGCCAAAAATAAACTTCTCTAAGACAGTTAGGAATAGATGAACCAACATTAGGGTTGTAGCCTCTAATTCGCATTTGAGTAACTAAACCCTGTCCGAAACTGAACTCGTTCCATCCATTCTCAGTAAAATCGCCTTCAAAAACATGCACCCATGCGCCGTCACGGTAAACGTCAATGTCAATAGGACTAAACCCTGGCAAAGCAAAAAGGGAAAGATAGGCTTTAAGTTTATTACATTGAATTCCACTTGCCAAAGTCAAATATAAGAATGAAGACCAGCTCTCTCCAGGAATTTCGCACCAAGGACTAGTAGTTATTAACGTATCATAGGCTAAGTTTTCGTAATCCCAAAAGCTGTCAGGGTCAGAAAAGCCATCTGGGCTGACCCATCTCCCTGGAGCCGTTTCATGACCCGTTGCATAACCCTCGAAGGTCAGCATAATGTTCTTAACAGATTGCTCCCTTGGGCCTAATTTGAAACGGAAAAGCATCATCGCATACTGAAGGTTCACCGACGTGCTCTTGCTATAGTCAACGCTGTCTGGATGCCAAATCTTCTGATAATCCAAATTTGAAAGCTCAGCCCAACCTGAATCACTCGGCACAAGCTCGGTTGCAGCTGCACCTGAAAACGCTTTATGCGGGTCGCCAGACGGATAACCCAGCCCAGAAAAATCGTAAAACGCCTGATTTGGAGTCTTCATGTTTTGGCGGACAACACGGTTAACTTCCTCAACGATCTTCTGCCGCATTGTTCTGCCCGGGTCAGACGTCTGAGGTCTATCTGTAGCCCAAATATTAACTCGAAGTCTCCCTATGCGTCTGCGTATTCTACCAGAGATCTCGAGTTTCTCATCTTGACTCTGAGCTAAACCCACGCTTATCTGCGCATCATAATTCTTGAAAAGCTCTCGATCATACCATTCTTTGCTGACGTAGATTGTGGCTATCGAGTTGTCGTCTTTGATTACTTGAATTTTCTTGCCTAGAAGCCTAATTATTGTTGTTACAGGGTCCTCGTACGCGCTCATTGAGTGATCAACTTCCTGCAGACGCTCTTGTAAACTTGAGGATCACCGTTCAAGTCATAAACCGACACTGTAATAACTTCATAGTCGACGCCTGCACGCCTTATCTTGTCATGCACACGCACTGGCAAAAAGCTGTAAATCGTAATATGGTCCTCAGTAATGTAGCCAGGCTCCAAGACAATCTCGCCCACTGCGCCCAAAGTCACCAAGCCCAATAGATTAAGCGGTGATCCCCATGTCACTTGGTCAGCCGCTTGCTGAATAGGGTACAGAAGCAGACTTTCGCCGTTGACGCTTAGAATGTGCGTTATCTCTGTTGAAGGGTCCTGATAAGCAAGGAATAGCTGCGCAAGCCAGGTTACGTTTGTCATGGCCTTCTGCAGCGTTATCGGCGAATAATCAGTGAATTGTGGTCCCCAGTACATCCACTGCGTTTGATATTGATTGATGATTTGCATGCTTAATGCGTAAGCTGGCCTGTCATGGGCTGCACGGATCTTACATAATATTCCGCTCGTGACTGCATCGTAATAGGCACACGCTGGAAAACGAGTTACGACATCAAGGTATCCTGGCCAACAAATCGCTGGGTTATAGGCTGGGTACTGCGCTGAAGCTCGAATCGTCTCGATGAAACTGTACACTCTTTGGCAAGAGGTGCTCCAGCCTTCATAAGTGTAAAGCCCTAGTAACGCGAAGCTGATAGGATCATCATAAACCTGAGTTTCACCCAAGCCGACACGATGCCAATTCCCATCGCCCGTGGGCTTGGGGTCAAAGTATAAGAAAAGATTCTCAAGCCCGTTGCGCAAGAACTTTGCAGCATCGCTCATCGTGATACCATAGCTCAATGCATTAGGCACATCATAAGTAGAACCAAGCATATCTAAACCGATTAAACAGTAAAGGCATTCAACATCCATCAGTCGACTCCAATTATCGTTAATGTCAACGTACCTCGCAAAACCTCCGTAATACTTATCATGAATGCCCAGAATGCTTGGTAGAATCTGCATATTATACAGGAAAGTATGACCAGCAAGGACCGCAGCCGTAAGATAGCTGCTTGTGCCAGCTAGACTATAGGCTTCAAGGAGTGCAGGGATACATCTTCCAGCGTCGATGCTGTAATACTGTGTGCTGCCGATAGCGCTTGCAAACCCACCGTAAGCTTTCTTCGTGTTATCTGTGCACTGCTGACTAACAATAAAGTCTGCAAGGCTTCTAATCTTCGCCAGGATATCAGCTTGATTTGCGCTAAACTGTGCTGCGGTATAAGCCTGACACAGAAAGTCGATTGCGAAGGCTGCTGGAAAGACTCCTTTTCCATAAGCAGGGTCTGGACCTTCAACCACGCCACCGTTAGCCACGTGATACGTGTAAGCGAGATTGTTCTGCATAGTCACGACGTTACTGTTAACGCTAGCTACAATGTTCCATTCGCTATTACTTTTATCGTAGATCTGCACTGGATATCCGCTTTGAAACTTGGTGCCATCCGCAACAGTTACATTTTTCTGGCCTGAAGGGGCATCCGCTGTTATGGCTGTGGGTATAACGTAGAAGTATGGGGCGTAATGCATTATGAAATCGTAATAGCTTTGTGGAACGTTCACTTTTCCATCAGCTCATTTATCAACTTTTTAATCTCGCAATGAGTGCAAACGGAATAATCGGTAACAGAACACTTTTCGCACACAAGCTTGCTGAGCCTCTTAAGCTTCTCAATCATCAAACAGCTTTCCCGCCCTCAGAAAAGCTCCAAGATGTTAGAGGCCTCAGCTTGGCGTGACCACTTCAACATCGTAACCATCATTGATAAGCTGCTGCATCTCAGCGCTTGTTAAAACTTGCTTTACGCCATTCACTTTTGCAACGATATAGTTGCCTTTGCCTAAGACTTTACTCATGGATTCACTAACCCGCCGCGGTACGTGGGAACTTCATCCTTAGCTGAAGCTTCAGCTGCAATAACGGGAGTTGCAAAATTCATGAGCATTCTAACAAGATCATCCTTAAAGCTCTGAGCTGCATTCTGAAAGGCTACTCTGCCGATCGTAGCCTTGGTAATGAAAAGATCGCCTAAACGATAATCAAAGGCGCCGAGCAGCATGCCTCCGCTAGCAGCCACGAGAATGCGAAGGCAAGCTAGGTTTATGGCAGCCATCTTAGCCCAGTTATAACGTGGATCCGTGGTTTGCAGGTCTTGACCTACAATAGAGTTAACGTAAAGATTTGCAAAATCAACGTGTGCCAGAAAGGATGCTTGAGAGACGGGTAAACCGAAAACCGTGTATGTTAAGCTTGAAGAGTCATAACTTGCGTTAAGCTGACTCTGAATATCCGTGTAACTCACATATTGAATGGTCAAATTATCTACCTACTTTTCTCCCATGAGAAAAATTTATGCGATTAAAAAGGGGGAGTTTTTTATGGTTCATATGCAGGCTTCTGACTATGGCGTTGGAGGCGGGCCAGTTGCTGAAGTCTGCACTTTTTGACGATCCAGCCAGTCGGCATACTCGTTTGTTACGAACATTAGTATGGAAGCTCCGAAAACTATGCCTGCCACTTCCACTGGAGTCAAAGTGAGCCAGCCAAGTCCATAAGCGATCCCAGCGATAACGAATATGCCCAGTCCAAAGTATATGCCGAAAGTAATGCCCACCAAGAACCCGTTTGTTATGCAGAACATTAAGCCATAGTTGTGCGACTCTTTCAGCCATTTACCGTATTCCCAGCTAATGCCAGTCAAGATACCATTCCCGAACACGAGACCAGCGATTACCGTTGGTGTAAGTGCAGCAGGAATGAAACCTAGACCATAAGCATTTGAAGCCAGAACGAATATGGCAACGCCGAAGAGTAAGCCAAGAGTTATGCCGTAGAGTAGGCCTTTCGTCAAGTTGAATTGTAATGGCATTTTTCTTTATTCACCTCCATGAGGCGTTATATTATTCGCCGAGTTTTAGCGTCGCTCGCCACACGCTTGTGCGGATCAAAATTTGACTACACGCACGAAAGCCCTCGGCAAGTGGGCAAAAATGTGGAAAGAAAGAAAATATGGAAAATTCCGCAATTTAGCTTGCAGCTAACCCAGTTACTTTGAAGATTGCTTCTCCACAAGTTATTACGGGTGCGTACCTCGTTGTCAGCGTGACGTCGACGCAGTCGAACTCTTTCTTGATCTCCAAATCCGTCATCAAAGGTCGCTTGATAACGAAAAATCCGAGGGGCGCATAGGCAGCGCTTAGGTTGGCGCCTGTGCTCAAGATATATGCGGTTCCTACAGGAACAACCGTGCTAACGTAAGTTGACAGGCCATAAATCGTGCCAAGCATACCCGTCTGGATGACTGGTTCGCCGTACTGAAGGTGTAAACTGAATTGAGGCAAATATAAAACGTCTCTCGCGTTCACGGGATTCAGAAGAATGGAGTCAGGGATGAAGTTGTATGATTCGATTTTTGCTTTAGCCTTCAAAATGTCCTTTGTGCCGAGTCCGCCTGAGATGGTGAATTCGGTTCCTGTGGCTCCAAGGCTTACGCCAGTTCCTGCTGAACTGCTTGCAGCAGCCGAATCAATGACGGTCATGCAGTCTTTGTCGATTGTGTAGGCCATACGCCTCGCCAAACGGCGAAGCTGATCCTCGATGACAGGAATGTACAAGTCCTCAATGTTCTCTCGGCTGATACGCTCTCTCAAGCCCTTCTTGTATGGAGTTACTGTCACAGTCGTATAAGGCGTAAAGTCCATGCTGATTTCTGCTCCCTCGCTGATTTCCAGTATTGCTGCTGCACGGCTGCCAGACTGCTTAACGAATGTGGCTGTTTTGCCGGCTACAAGCGGAAATTCTGGGAAAAGCTTCTTGACGACGAGTGCGGGCATGGTCAATTCGACGATTTTCTTGTGCAGCGCTGGATACTGGACGGCTCCTGTGTCAACCCATGAAAGTGCGTCTCTTACAAAAGCCATTCAAAATCACCTTTTACCAAAGAAGGATAACGCCGGTTCCACCGCTTGCGATTGCTTCAACAGCCATGCCTATAATAGTCGTGTTTTTGTTCGCGTTATCCGTTTTTACCATTCCGCCGGAAGCAGCATTTGTGAGTTGATCTCCTGCGGCGACCGCGAGATTTGCTACTGCCCTGGCTATGCCTCGGCAAACAATAGTTACTTTTGCACCGTTTGCAGCATTAGTTAAACATATACCGACGATTTTTAGGCTGTTAAGTGCTGTGGGTTTTTTAACTGTCCATGCGGCTGAAAGCTCTACAATTTGACCAATTGAAAGAGCTTCACCTGCGGTCATAGTGATTATGTAGCGGTCTGATATGAGCGGTGTTGTTCCTTCATAAATTGGTGTTGCCATTCTAAATCACCTTTTCATTGAAAACCTGTGAGTTTCTTGTGTGCTTTGAGCAAGTCTTTAAACCAGTCGTAGTTCCCCAGTGCATCACGCTGTATCTCGTCCACAGCGACTATGCCCTTGCCGCTTGCACGTTTAGCCTCAGACTCAGCCTTTGGAACCTTTGCTTCCTCTTCGCCCTCTTCTTCGCCTTCCTCTTCGGGCGCTGCCTCTTCCTCTCTGAGTTTTTTCGTGAGCTCGCTTATTTTCTTGCTTAGAGTGCTTTTCTTGACTCTTTTGCCGATTTCTGCCTCTAACGCCCTGTATTTCGATTCTAAAGCTTCAATTTCAGCTTCCGACGCAGATGGCGTTTCTCTGATTTTCTTTTCAAGCTGCGTTAACTGCTGCATGAAATCTTCATATGTGACCTGTTTGGGTGCTGTCTCTCCTGGTGCGACGTTTACGACTCCTTGCGCCTGATGTGGAGAAGCTTTAACGTCTGCTTTCTCAGACATTGGCTTCACCTCTTTTGCTTCTAACTTTTTGTTTTCAGGTTCTTGCAGCTCTCGCTTAGAACCCACATCATCACTTTTATCGAGTGACTGCGAATTTGTAACGGATTTTATGATAGCATCCCATTGAGAATCATTCATGGCAGCGAAAAAGCCCACGGGCTGAAACTCCGTTGTCTTATAGGCTGGGCTTGCTACGATGCTTAACTCTCGGACAACGGGTTTGTGGACAATTTCCCATGCTCCAGGGCACAAGTGGATGAGCATGCCTTCTTTACGTGTGGGCCTTTTACACTTGCTACACTCAACGTCTTCGCTGTCAACTTGAACACTGACATGCGTCACGTAGTTGCGAAGGATTTTCTCGATAAGTTTCTCTTCGCCAACCTCAGCACGGAATAATATGCGGTCTCCTTCGCGTTTAGCCTCAGAAACTTTGCCCACAACCATTAGCGCGCTTTCAGCATGGTCAACGCGGAGTTGTGCTCCAACAAGGCTTTGGACAACAAAGTCTAAGTCTTCGCTTGGAACCTGCCACTTGTTAGCGTTAACGCTTGTGTCGATGGCTACGCCTTCAATGTTGATCAGTTTCTCCTTTAGGGCGTACTCTGCCGAAACGCCTTCCTGAGCCTTAAAAGGCACAAAATAACGAAGTTGCATCTTGACCAAAACCCTTATTTTTTTTAATTACTACTTTTCAAATGATTGAAATGAAATGGAGTAAAGGAACATATTATTACGAAAAATGCGTTATTTGTGGTCGTCGCATTAGAGTACCGAACGACGAAAGTTTTTACCCAACAAATTACCGTTATGACAATTACGTTTTAAAGAGTGGGCCAGTTACTGCACTTCAGGCCGGATATATTTGCGGTGGATGCCTAAAGAAACCTGTATCTCAAAGGGTTGTTCAAACACCTTAAACAGTTGGAACACGCTTGCCAGAAGTTTTGTAAAGTGCTTCTTGCCAAGCCCTAAACGATTGCCAATCTTCAAGCATGCTTTTCTTTTCGCTTTTTGGCGTGTATCCTTCGCATCCTGGAACACTGCATTTTGGATGTTCCATACCAAGTTCCTTATAATGTCGGAGAAGATGGGCATGGGCTTCTTTCTGCTGGGCTTTAGAGAGGTTTGTGTGTGTCACGCGAGCCATGGCATTTCGCAGGTGTGGAAGATCGATTTTTCCGCTGCTATCATGATGCGGCAAATTACGGTTTGTCCTCGGAACCGTTTTTCCTTCTTCTTTTTCGCCTTTAATGATGTATGCGAATGCGGAATCTGGTAGGTCATTGATGTATGCTGTATCCCATTCTTTCGCGTAGAAACTCATTTTTGATCACTCTGAAACGTTTGAAATCTCAACATAAGCGTTAACGAATCTACGGCGCCACTCATCCCATGCCCTAAAATCAAGTAAAGTTCGAATCTGACCCTTCAAGTGAGTATCAAGCCACTGACGGACCTGCTCACGAGTCTTAAACCACTCCTTCTCAAACATGTAATTCTGAATCTCCCAACGATCCGAACCCTTCACTTTTCCAAGCGTGATCTTGACGCCTTTCCCAAGCTCCTTAACCCTGAATTTATCAAACTTCCCAGGATCGGCGACTCGATATCGCCAGACCGTTTTAGCTTCCTCAAGCCCAGGCATGCTCTTTCAACCAGCGATTTTAGGCAAAAACTCGGAGACAGGAGTTCGCTTCTTGCACTTAGGACATTCATACGCAACAATTACTACGTATGAACCGCCAGCCCATTCGGTAACAGGATTCAAGTAACCGCACGTGCAGCCTTCTTCATGATACTTTTGCGCCATTAATTCGCCAACCATTCGCAGATTGAGAGCAGCCTTTTCAAAATGATCTCTTTGACCTTTGCGAGGTGCCTGTCTGGATCAATGAACATGACGTAAGTCTGCATCTTCGGTGAAGCCACAACGCCCAAGTATCTGTTGTAATGGTATTTGCTCCTGTCCATTTTTCCATAGAAAAAGCGTCTGACCCGACAGAACAGGCAACTAAAATGAGGTCTATGCATGCGGTTTGAATGGCCACATAAACTGTGACAGGGCATGCGGATCCGAATTTTCAATTTTTTACTCCTCGCTCTGTAACGCCTCAACAACACCGTTCACAGTCTTATCGACAGCCTTGCTGGTTTCGCTCTTGGGCTGAGGAGGAGGAAGCATGTTTTCAGCTGCTAACGCTTCATCAGTAGGCTGCTCTGGATAGCCTAACTGTGGCCGAGCTTCACTTCGCAGAATAATGTTCTTGTCCACAAGATCACTGATGAACTTGGCTTTAACATCAAGTGTGGGTTCCCATATCGGACGCCATTTTGCAGTTGGAATCTCCACGTTCTTTCCAAATTTTGCCTCAACAAGCTGTTTGAACAGCATAGTTTCAAGAGTATCCCCAATAAGCTCCTGTAGCATCCTCAAGCGCGTAACATATTCTTGCATGACAATCTCTGCGGTCGCACGGTTCGTTCCTTCGCTTTCACCCAAGAAGATTTTTGGAACGCCTAGAACCGCTTCGCGCTGTTTGTAAAGATAATCCAGCCAAAACTGAACGTTCACATCCTTCGTAAGGCTTGGAACTACATCAACAGCAACATCGCCACGCACAAAAACATCCGTGGCAGGCTGACGATCACGAAAAGCTTCCATAAGCGCTTGAAGTTGCGGATCGCTGAAGGGCATCTCAGGCCTTCCCGCCTTAACCACAAGCATGGGCTTAGTATAAGTGTGAACAATGATGGCCATGTCATCTTCAAGCTGATCGATCAAAGCTTGAATTTTCAATAGCGGTCTAAGCTGGCTTGTGCCGTAGCTAAACTCGTACCACCAGCTCTTAGCGCCCCAGCGAAAATGCACAATGTCCTGGGCTGTGAAGACGACAGGAGGCATGGTCAATAATTGTATGTAACCGAACACATTGCCGTACGCATCTCTCCGCACCCGTACGTGCACGGGATCCAAGGGCTTAAGCCACCATTCTTCAGGTGGCGTATCCTCTTCGCGGCAGATCTCAAAAATCCCATTACCAAAAACAAGCATGTCCGTACCTGTGATCCGAAGAGTCTGCAGAATGTTATGCTCATCAAGCCAATCAGTCAGCCACTCACGAACCGCCTCATCGCCACCTTCCAACTCGAAACCGTTACTAATCGCAAGATTAACCGTAACATCAATGCACGCCTTGATGTACGGCGTAAAAGTGTAGAGATCCTTGTATTTTGGGAGGTCCTCAATAGGCACTGCTCCCCAGAGCCTTTCCCAGTACGCTGTATAGGGCGGAGTGACAAAGCCTGCGCCGCTGCCCTTAAGCATGTACCGTGTAACGTAGCCCCAGAGCATATTGTCAGCTTTCCAGCTGACTGGAATCTCCTCTTCAATCTGGCGCTTGCTGATTTCTGGCGGAACTTGCCGCTGAGCCTCGAAACCATCTTTTCCTAAAGTGCTTTTCCACGGCATACTATTTCACTACTTTGTAGGCGCTAAGACAACACCTTTACTTTCAGGTGCCCTATCCACAACAATGCGAACTTCTTCCAAAACCACACTTTTTGTAATGTCCACGCCGTTAACGTAGATGTGAAGGTCTGCTGGCAAACAGTTTATTTTCATGCCCAAAGCCTTCACGTCACCCTTTGAATTAGCAACGAAAATTTCCTCTTCCATTTTCATTTCTCTCCAATACTTTAAGTCTTTCTTCTATTGCCGTTTGAATATCATCTATCAATATTTCCCGTTTTTCATTAGACATTTTTATTATTCGTTCGATAAGTTTGTGGGTTGATTTTGATTGTACTGTTTTGTTGAAGTTTGACATCCAGTTGAGTAAATGGATTATGCCGTATTCTTTGCTGTTTCTTCCACTGTAAGGTTTTCCCATTTTAATCACTTTGAACAGAGTTCAGTGCGGAAGCATAACAGCGCCCCTTCCTGGCGGAGGAGACTGCATAGCAGCGTAAACGGCCATGCAAATCGCCCAAAAACGGTCATCATGCGAACCTTCAGGATGAGAGAAGGTGTAAACTTCACTTCCAGGAGACTGTTCCCACTGTTCGATGTTAAGTTCAGCCTGCACATCCTGATCAAACGGAAGCTCAAACTTTCGCCGGGCATCCGCAGGAAGCAATGCTTTATCGCTTTCCCGAGAGGTCATCATTTGTTGTTTTAATGTCATCGCCATGCCATGCTTCACGGGTTTAGTGAAGTCGATTCCCGTTATTCCTGGGAATCCGGCCTTGGTGATTTCTTCGTCCATGCCTTTTGTGCCAGTATGGTCGTAGTATACAGCTCTCACATATCTCCATCGGTCGCAGAGGCTTTTTATGTAAGCCATAACTGTCACGTAGGGCGTACCCAAGGGAAACTGTTTGCAGTGGATCAGCTGCATATAATCCTCACACTTTTGTATGACAGCTAGAGCGTTGTGGTCCCGTTCACGGCCTAGGTCCCAACCTATATAAAAGTCTCTGGATATTGTATCCTCAAATGCTGCGAACTGCAGCTGCTCGTTTTGACATTTAATTATAAGACTGCTTGGGAGAAAGGCGCTCTCATCATCAACAAAGGCGCATTCCATTTCACGCTTCCAACGCCAAGGATCACCGGCATATTGCTCCCGCATAATTTCAACTTGACTCGGCTCTAAGGGACCCTTAGGCTTTAACACGTCCTCCCATGTTCGAAGATATCGAGGCGGATCATGCTCATGCACATTACCGCTGAAAATCTTGAAGCCCTTATTAAAGCACATGTCCCAATAGACGCTATCTTTGTTCCAAGGTGTACTTGCAACGTTAATGTAAACTGTTCTGGTGAGCGTCATGGGCAATAGGGCGCTAAGCCAAAGATCCCGGTCCTTACGGATGAAATTCATTTCATCTATGCTTATTTTGCTCGGTCCGTGACCACGAATTGTGAAGGGTTCAGGCGTTTCAGCCAGAATAACGCTTTTGTTATGAAAGCGAATAATAGTCTGGAGCTGCTCCGCGATGAGGGAATTGTAAACCTCTTTCGGCATCCGTGCTAGATGACTGTGAAGCCCGCCTTCTCCTTGAAAGTAGATCTCTTTGACCTGCTGGAACTTCGGCATAGTAACAATAACTCGACTATTCGGATGCAGAGCCGCGAAACGTATATCATCACCGCTCATAACTGTTGTTTTGCCGGCACGCCTGCACCAACGCGTGACTTTCAGGGGGGACGGGTCCCGCAGAAAATCAGCCTGATAAGGATAGGGCGTTATACGCAAAATTTGGGTGAAAAAGTCAACTGGGTCCCTGGGAAGCGGTACCTGATCCTCTGCCTGCAGTTCCTTTTGCAGTTGACCCATCTTTTGCTTTTGCTTTTGCTTCATAAATCATCTTCTCCAACTCCGCCAGGTCCCTATCGATCTGTCTTTCATCATAGCCTTTGGATACGCTTTCAATCGTCTGGGCGATGTACCCAGCGACACGTGTCCATTCTTGCCGATCAGGCAGTTCAAGATCCCGACTTTTTGCAAGGTGAGAAGCAGCGTTGAAAAGTTCTGTGAGCCTGTTAATCAGATTATATCGGAGTTGCTGGGTGTCAAGCTTGAATGATGCCCGGAGCTTTTGGATACGCTTTTGTATAACTATTACTCTTCGTAATCGCAAAACGGTCACCTAAAAAGACCTACCCCCTCCCCCTCTGGAAGGAGCCTCTTCCGCGAGAATCAACAAGCACTTCACCCTTCTCCACGTCTGGAACAAGGCTGACCTGAACAGGCTCGCGGAGCAAGCCTAAGACTTCATCACGCGAAAGTCTGCAAATTGTTTCGCATAAATTTTTGTCATGGAAGCTGCTTGTGAAAATGATTCTGCGAATACTCCGCTTCTGACGCTGCAACTCGCTTCTCCTATGCATAAGATCACCTAACACCACGCTGAGGCGGCGAAACAAGAAAGGCTTAAAATCGCGGGTCACTTTTCAGGTTCATCTTCCGCCTCCCTCGCCTTCATCTGTTTCTCTATGGTTTCAAGCCTTAAACGCACGGCTTCTGATACAAACTCTGCAATGCTGTGGTATGTTCCTGCCCTGCGGATGGCTTTTGCCACGCGGTCGACGAGCTCTTCCTTGAGTGTGACGCTTTTGTAGTTTCCCTTTGGCATTTTATACCCCACTCAGACTTCTTTAATATGGTGTATATGTGGTTTGATTTAAGAGTTGTCGACTTAACCAAGTTAAAAGGTGACATGTGAAAAGCGAAAATTTTATTAAAGCTTGACTGATGTATAGATAGGGTAAAGGTAAGGTATATGCCGATAGGAAAATACCGCGGAGTAACCTTCCAAAGAGAACTCATAAACAAAATAGAAGAATACATTAAGGCTTATCCAGAAATGGGCTACACAAGCCTCGCAGACTTCATAACAGACGCCATCCGCGAAAAATGCGAACAACTAAAAATCCTGACGCCCACACCTGAACTTCCGCAACTTGAACATTTCAACCTAAGCGAAAACGGCGTCCGCATTTTAGACAGAACCCTCGCAAATGGAATATCCAGGGGAAAAATCATAGACGTTTACTTCAAGCCTGAAGGCGTCTGGTGCGAACACTGCCAAACAAACAGCTGCCGCCACATCCAATTCGCCCTAACAGTGCCAACAATCCAAGAAGTCATAATCAAAAAGCGTAGGGAAGGATGGAAACTTCCACAAATAACAGAATAGGCTTCACAAAGCATAGTGTGCTTTGCAGGGCTCAACAAAGCAAAATCATAATAACTCGCCCATCTGCTAAGCAACTCCGCCGGATTTGCCACAACAATACGGTTACGCTTAGTCTTTCTGCAAAATCCCAACCTCATAAGTGTGGCGACTAGTTTATGCACATGCCCATAACTGACGGAAGTAACCTTAGACAACTCAAGAATACTCCACTCCCGCTTAGGTTCAATGAGAAAGCACCGAATCACCCGAGAAGCAACAGGCGCAAGGATGTTCCTTACAGACAAACTATCACTCTCCTTATATACTATCACTCAAAGAGATACTTAGGCAACATTCTCAGCCTAACCTTACAAAAATCTCTCAACCCTCGAACAAACCCAATAAACTTGGAAAGGAACCATTATGCATAAACGTTATATGTACATTTACACAACAAATCTCCAATCTCGTTAGTTGGTTCCTTGGATGATAAAGAAAGTCAGAATAGTTATAGAGGGAGAAAGGGTACAAGGCGTCGGTTACAGAATATTTTTAACGCAAAAAGCACTGGAAAGCGGCATTGACAAAATTCTTCCTCGAAATATTGACAAGGATAAGGTTGAAGTTTTAGTGGAAGATGAGGAATCTAAGGTCAACAAATTTTATGAAACTGTGGAGAAAGAAAGGCCTGCGCCGTCAAAGATGAAAAGAGAACCATACGAGGACGAGATTCCCCTTCCAACAATAGACAGGTACCTCAGCTACCTCACCGCCGAACAGCTAGTTCAAGGAAGGCAACAAATAGTGGAACTCCCTGACAAAGTTGCAGAAAAGCTTCCATTGAAAGACGTCACTAATGCTATATTAGGAATACATCACGACCTTAACCAAGCTACGAAAAGGTTTGGAGAAATCAGCACAAAGCTTGACGACATTCAAACGGAAGTATGTGGAAAACTCGACAACCTTCCAGAAAGAATCGCCCATGCCTTAGAAAAGCCGAAGAAGAAAAGTCAAACCACCACGAAGCCCCATTAGACCCCCTAGTTCAGAATTGCTTCCAAGGACTCTCGTAAGAGGAACTCTATAAGCAATTGCTCTGGTTTAAGCCCTTTATTTCTCAGTCTCTTCAAAAGGGGTGTTAATTCATTGTCGAAGTCCAAGATTTTCTTCTTATGGATAACAACCCACTTGTTTGCATATTTTGACAGAAGCCTGCTGCGGCTTTTCACGAACCATTCATAATCTTCACCGAATTCCCTAAGAATTGCAACCTCTTCGGACAATAAGCACACCCATTTTTTAAGGGCTTTCGCAGAGTTTATAAACGCTTAGGAAAAGTAATTTCAGCAACAATTTAAAAACACAAGCAGACCCAACAGAACACACCTTCTACGTAATAGACAACAACACACAATATACCAACACAAAACAAAAACACCCACAGAAACCTAACAAACCCCAAAACTCTTATCCATATGAACCTAACCCAGCTCCTCGTTAAGCTTAAAACCCTCGGAGGCATAATCTCATTTAGGGTGTTGTAAATGACCGTAAACGTGGAAGCCATCGCAGAAACCCTCGGCCTAAAAAAGGAAGAGCTAATAAAAAACGGCGTCAAAGCCTACCTCGAATCAGAGTTAAGACACATAAACGCTGAAACAAACATTGTATACAACAGATAT
>Ga0315282_10003491_pt1 | contig 28161 bp, 23 predicted proteins | sample YL17G07_20_MG_FD_203693 | JGI IMG/M metagenome (GOLD analysis project Ga0315282, IMG submission 203693) | Sediment microbial communities from Yellowstone Lake, YNP, Wyoming, USA - YL17G07_20 | ecosystem: Environmental > Aquatic > Freshwater > Lake > Sediment | place: USA: Wyoming | collected...
ATGGTCCCGACGTGTCGGGATCGAATAGATGTGTGGTGGAACCTGGCCACCCCTTCATGGCGAGCCATCAACCAGGACCGACCAAAGAATTTTGCTTGACGGAGCCGACGATCTTATAGATGCGGCAAACTTCGGCCATGTTTTAGGGCGAGGGTATCGGTCGGGGAAACAGTAAGACAAATGGCAATAAAGGGCAAGGGGGAAGAGAGCAGGGACTAGGTGCTGGGGATTGGGGGCTGGGGGGGGGAGAAGAACAGGTGCCAGGTGTCGGGTGTCGGGGGGGGAGCAAAAGAGCGGAAGGGGGAAATAGGAAGTGGGAAGTCGGGAGTCGGGGGGGGGGGGAACGGCAGGTTCCAGGTGTCAGGTGTTAGGTGTTAGAAACGGGCCAATCCCCAGCACCTAGGACCCAGCACCTAGAACCGCCTTCTCTCGTCACTGCCCTATTCACGCGCGGAAATTGGAAACTGGAAAATAGAAATTGGAAATCGGAAATTAGAAACTGGAAATTGGAAACTGGGTCATTGGTCTGTTCTTCCGTTCACTCAATCACCCGATGGCCCGATGATTCAGTGGCCCGATGACTCAATGGGTCGATGGCCTCTCGTCACTGGTCACTTGTCACTGGTCACTTCTCCCGGTTTTCCCCAGGCCCCGGAAAACACGAACTCGCTCGCGGGGCGGCGCGTGCGCGCGGTGGGGGGCGGCGCGGCGGGATCCTGCGCGTAGCCGAGGGCGATGGCGGCGACCGGCTCGTAGCCGGCGGGGATCGCCAGGAGCTCGCGGGCGCGCTCGACGTCAAAGCCTCCCATCTGGTGGACGGAGAGGCCGAGCGCGGTGGCCTGCATCGTCAAGTAGGCTACTGCCTGGCCGACGTCGTGCAAGGCGTGGCGGTTGGGCTGGCCGTTGTGCGTGAAGTTGCGCTGGGCGACGCTGATGGCCAGCACCGGCGCCGAGCGCGCCCAGGCGGCGTTCTTCTCCGCCAGGAGGCTGAGCAGGCGCGCGAAGTCGGCCGGGCTTTCCCGCCGGGCAACGACAAAACTCCAGGGCTGCTGGTTGTAGCTCGAGGGCGCCCAGCGCGCCGCTTCAAACAGGGTCGAGAGCTTTTCGGGCTCGACCGGGCGGCTGGAAAACTCGCGCGGACTCCAGCGGCGGGCGATGAGATCGTGCACCGGAACTTCGATAACCGCTGTTGATTCAATGCGATCCATCACTTCCATGGCTTCCCTCCTGGGCGGGGGATCGAGGCTTCGCTCCCCGGCAATATAGCTACGACGATAATCGTGATAACAGCTATTGGATGCAGTAAATCAACTTTGGGTTCCACGGGCCCCCTCCAAAAGATCGATCAATGTGCGGATCTGCTCCTCGCCCAGGTGGCCGAGCTGGCGGCGGTGCAGCTCCATGACCGACTGGTCGAGCTGGCTCAGCAGACTCAGTCCGTCAGGGGTGATGCGCGTGTTGATGACGCGACGGTCCTGAACCTCGCGGCGGCGGCGGATCAGGCCGCGACGCTCCAGGCGGTCGAGGAGGCGCGTGACGTCGGGGTCGTGGGTGAGCATGCGCTCGCCGAGCTCGCGGCAGGCGAGGCCGCGCTCGCCCGCGCCGCGCAGGATGCGGAGGACGTTGTATTGCGTGGCGGTGAGAGCGAAGGGCTTGAGCACCGCCTCCAGACCCTGGTCGAGAAGGTCGGCGGTGCGCAGGATGTTCAGGAACACCTCCTGCTCGAGGCTCGCGAAAGGCTTCTGCTGCTGGACTTCGGCTCGGAGCTTCTTGGCCACGCGGTGAGAATATACGTGATAACGACATTTGTCAAGAGGAATGTTTGTCTCCGCCCTCCCCCATTCAGCCTTTTGAGGATAACGAGCTATCACGGAATTCAGTTCAGGAAGTGGGTCCGGTAGAGCGTGTCGCGCTTCACGGGCCGGAAACCCGCATCGGAAATGAGGCGGCGCAACTGATCCTCGTTGGTGGTGTTGGAGCAGCCCGCGGCGCGCACGACGTTCTCTTCGATGAGGATGCTGCCCACATCGTTGCCGCCGAAGCGCAGCGCGATCTGGCAGATCTTCTGGCCGGGCGTGAGCCATGAGGCCTGCACGTTGAGGATGTTGTCGAGGTAGAGGCGCGAGACGGCGAGCGTTTTGAGGTAATCGATGGCGGTCGCTTCCTCTTTGACGAAGTTGCCGAGTGAGGTGTGCTGGCGTTGGAAGATCCAGGGGATGAAGGCGGTGAAGCCTCCTGTCTCTTCCTGCAAGCGCCGGACGTGCTCGAAGTGGTTGACGCGGTGCTCGAGCGTTTCGCCGCAGCCGAACATCATGGTGGCGGTGGTGCGCAAGCCGAGCCGGTGCGCGGTGCGGTGCACGGCGAGCCACTCTTCCGTGACGCACTTCAGGCGCGCAATGCGCCGGCGCACCTCGTCATCGAGGATTTCCGCGCCGCCGCCGGGAATCGAATCCAGCCCGGAATCCATCAAGCGCTGAATCGTGTCGCGCAGCGTGAGACCCGAGACTTCCGCGATGTTCAAAACCTCTGGCGCCGAAAAGCAGTGGAGATGCAGTCGCGGATAGCGCCGCTTGATGCTGGAAAGCAAGTTCTCGTAGTAATCGATCTTGAGGTCGGGATGCAAGCCGCCTTGCATCAGGACGCCCGTGCCGCCGAGCGCGAGGGTTTCCTCAATCTTCTCGTAGATCGATTCCATCGGCTGGATGTAGCCTTCCGGCGATCCGACGGGGCGGTAGAAAGCGCAGAAGGTGCAGTACTCGGTGCAGAAGTTCGTGTAGTTGATGTTGCGGTCGACGACGTAGGTGACGACGCCCTCGGGGTGCAGGCGGCGACGCAAGGCGTCCGCCTCCATGCCGATGCCGAGCAGGTCGTCGGAGCGCAATATGTCCAGCGCTTGTGCCTTGCTGAGGGCCATAGTGTGCTTTCAAGGCGCCATTTGCCGTGTGCTACAAGAGCTCGACCACTGCGCCCAGGCGAAGAGCGCCAGAGCTAAACGAAATTCAGTTCCTTTTCTGCCGGGATGATCCCCGCCTCGCGCGCCAACTTATAGAACAGACGCAAGCCCTTGCGGTTCTCCTCATCCAGGGAGTAGTCCACATTCTTGGTCAGGTACTCCTTGATCGTTGCGGTAGAGATCTGCAGCTTCGCCGCATATTCGGCGGCGATCTCGTCCCTGTGCGCCAGCCCATAATCGCGCGACGCTTCAAAATCCTTGCGGAAGCGGGCAAGCTTGGCGTCTTCCCGCCCCACCCAGAGCGCGAAGACGAACGGCAGGCCGGTGTAGTTTCTCCATTCCGCTCCCAGGTCGTAAACGCGGAATACCGGCTCGTCAAACGTCAGGGCCGGGTCGCCGATCACCAGCGCCGCATCGGCGCGCTTCAGCATCTCTGCCGGCTTGGGCAGGGAAGGCGTCGCAGTGATGAATCGCGAGTAGAACTTTCGCATCATGATGCGCAGCAGCGCAGCCGAGGTACGCGAGGAGTTGTCGATGGCCACGCTCTTCACTTTCTCGATAGGCAGCTTGCTGAGCAGCAGAACGCTCCGCACTTCGTCCTTGGCGGCGATGGAAATCCCGCTCAAAATCCGCGCCCGCTCGATGCGCTGGTATTCGATGGAAGGAACGATGCCAATCTCCGCCTTGCCCTGGCGGACGGCGTCCGCGCACGCCGCCGGGGTCGTGAACTGAAGGTCATAACGCCCTTGCTGCTCGCCCTTGAGCATCCCCCAAACCAGCGGAACGCTGTTCAGATACTTAACGACGGAAACCTTTGGAAGTCCCATGCTGGTGGTGAACTCAACCTAAGTGTTTATTCTAGCCGGTCGGAAAGTTCTGTCAACGCTGCCGGAATACTCTGCCAAGGCATCCGGTCAATGATTCTGTTGGTCGTGGACGGCTCACATTCCATCGTTCACTACCTGCTGAGGTTCTCTGCCTTCTGCGCTCACGCCTTTGGGTGCGTTTTGTCGTATACGTCCATCAATTGCTTGATGGAGACCTGGGTGTATTTCTGGGTCGTCGCCAGGCTCTTGTGGCCGAGCATCTCCTGAATGGCGCGCAGGTCGGCGCCTTCCGCCAGCAAGTGAGAGGCAAACGCGTGCCGGAGCCCGTGGGGGCTCACTTTGACGTGGGGCAACAGATGGCGCACGTATTTCTTCAGCAAGCGGTCCACGGAACGTGTCGTCAAGCGGCCCCCACGTTGGTTCAGGAAGAGCGCGCCGGTAGTCTTCTTGTTTTCGTGGATGAGTCTCTCACGGACCGGCAGGTAGGCGTTCAGGGCGTCTCGAGCCTTCGACCCGAAGGGGACAATACGCTCCTTGTTTCCTTTTCCGCGCACCAGAACCATTTCGTCGCCGAAGCTTACTTGGCGGAGGTCGAGTCCCACGAGCTCGCTGACGCGCAATCCCGAGGCGTAAAGCAGTTCCAGGATGGCGCGATCGCGGATGAGCGCCGGGTCTCCCGTTTGTGCGCCCTCGGCGATGCGGTCCAGAAACTGGTTGATTTCCTCTTCCGTCATGATGCGCGGCAGCGTACGCGTGAGCTTTGGCGTGGCGACCGCGCTGGCGGGGTTCTCGGCCAGCACCCGATCCCGGCTCAGGAACTTGAAGAAGGCGCGAACGGCGGCGAGCTTGCGCGCAATTGAGGTCTTCTTCTTTTCGTTCTCGACGAGGTGGGCGAGGAAAGCCCGGATGCGCAGCGCATCGATGGACTTGATGGGGACATGCTTCACGGGCAGTCCCTCGGTTCCCTCAGGCCGTGCAAGAAAATCCCGGAACTGTCTCAAGTCGCCGCGGTAGTTGCGCACCGTGTGCGGCGAGGCGTTGCGCTCGTACTGGAGATATTGGATGTACCGCTCGATGAATTCATCCATGAAGAACGTCCGTCGTCCTTAGTTCGTGGTCCGTTGTTGCCTGCCCCGCAGGGTGGCTAGCAAGCTGGCGGCTCTCCCTCAACCAGCGATCGAGTTCGGCGAGGGCGCGCGCGCATTGCCGGGCGCGGCGCGCCTGCCGGTCGCGGGCAATGGCACGCGGGAAATCTTCGATGGGCGGCAGGAGATCGAACGCAATATTTGCCGGCTGATAGTTCCGCGGATCGGCGTGCGTCACGTAGTGCACGAGCGACCCCAGCGCCGTGGTGCGGGGCGGAGGCTCGTAAACGTCCCCGGCAAGGCGGTGGGCCATCGCGATGCCGGCAAGCAGTCCGGTGGCGATGCATTCGACGTATCCTTCCACTCCGGAGAGCTGGCCGGCGATGAAGACGTGCGGCGTTGAACGCAGACTGAGATCGGGAGAGAGCAGCGCCGGAGCGTTGATGTAAGTGTTGCGATGGATCTGGCCAAAGCGCAGGAACTCTGCTCTCTCCAGTCCCGGAATCAGGCGCAGGATCCGCTTCTGCTCGGGGAACTTGAGATGATTCTGAAAGCCCACCAGGTTGTAGCTCGAAAAGCGCAGATTCTCCGAGCGCAGTTGGACGACGGCGAAGGGCCGCTTGCCGGTTCGCGGGTCTGCGAGCCCCACCGGCCGCATCGAACCGAAGCGCAGCGTGTCATAACCGCGCCGAGCCAGCTCTTCAATGGGCAGACAGGCCTCGAAATAGTTTGCGTCCTCGAATTCTTGAGCCCGAACGCTCTCGGCGTTCATCAGCGCGTCGTAGAAGACTCGGTACTCCTCCGCGTTCATCGGGCAGTTCAGGTAATCTTCCCCGCCCCGGCCGTAACGCGAGGCGCGAAAGACGCGATCCATGTCGAGGGTTTCGGCGTCCACGATGGGACTGATGGAATCGTAAAACGCTAGGTGCTCGGAACCCGTCAATTCTCGGAGCGCGTTGGCCAGTGAGTCGGAAGTCAGCGGGCCGGTCGCGACGAGCACCGGACCGTGGTTGGGAATCTCCGCCAGTTCTTCACGCCGCAATTCGATCAGCGGATGAGCGGCCAGCGCCGCCGTGACTTCTTCTGAAAATCTTTCGCGGTCCACGGCCAGCGCGGTGCCGCCCGGCACGGCGCAGGAATCGGCCGCGCGCAGCAGCAGCGAACCGGCGTGGCGCAGTTCTTCCTTGAGCAGCCACGACGCAGCGCCGGGAGTGTTGGATTTGAGGGAATTGCTGCAGACGAGCTCGGCAAGCTGGCCGGTCTTGTGGGCCGGAGTCGACCGCACGGGCCGCATCTCGTACAGCGTGACCGGAACGCCGCGCGCGGCAAGCTGCCACGCCGCTTCACTTCCCGCCAGGCCTCCGCCCACCCCAACGACAGTTTTCATCGAGCGCCCCAACTAAGAAGGATTATAGCAGTTGGCGATTCCGCCTGCTGATCGTGAGGGAAATGGATGAATGACCGGAGACGAAGTCCTCAGACTTCGGCGACCGCGCGTTCGTACGTGCAGCCATCGTTGGGACAGGACCGGATGAGGCCCGATTTCCTGGAGAGTTTCTCGACGAGCAGGGGAAAGCCGCACTGCGGGCACGCTTCCGCGATGGGCTTGTCCCAGACGGTGAACTTGCAGTCAGGGTAGCGGCTGCAACCGTAGAAAGTCTTGCGGCGGCGCGTGCGGCGAACGACAAGTTCTCCGCTGCAGCCCTTTTCTGGACACGGAATGCCGATCGTTTCCTTCTTGACGTACTTGCAGGTTGGGTAGTTGCTGCAAGCCGTGAACTCGCCGTAACGGCCGTGCTTGATGACGAGGTGATTCCCGCACTGCGGGCACTTCTCATCCAAAGGCTTATCTTGCACGGCCTGCGCCGTGCCTTCCTTCATCACGATCTTCTTGGTGTTCCGACACTCCGGGTAACCCGTGCAGGCGAGAAAGAAACCGAAGCGCCCGCGCTTCACGGCCATGGGCTTGCCGCACTTCTCGCAGTTCTGCTCGGCAACTTCCGGGGCGGGCGGGCCGCCCGTCCCGTACTTGGCGGTGAGCTCCGGAGTCAGGTCGCTCGTCCCATCGCACTCGGGATATCCCGTGCAGGCAAGAAACGCGCCGTTGCGCCCCAGACGCACGACCATGGGCTTGCCGCACTTCTCGCATTTCTCTTCGGTGGGGATGCCCTCGCCCTTGACGTCTTCCATCTCGCGCTGGGCCAGCCGCAGGTCCCGCTTGAACTTGGTGTAAAACTCCGTGAGCGCCTCCGTCCAGGTGAGCTTCCCTTCCTCAACTTCGTCGAGCTCCTCCTCCATGCGCGCCGTGTAGGCGATATCGAAGATGTCGCTGAAGTTCTTCACCAGCAGATCGCTCACCACCATGCCGAGTTCGCTGGGGAAAAACCTCCCGGCGTGCTTCTCCACGTACTCACGGTTCTGGTTGACGGTGAGAATCTGCGCGTAAGTGGATGGCCGGCCGATGCCTTTCTCTTCCAGCGCCTTCACCAGCGTGGCTTCGTTGTAGCGCGGCGGCGGCTCGGTGAAGTGCTGCTCGGGGGTGAGCTTCCTGAGTTTCAGGCGCTCCCCCTGTTCGACGGCGGGCAGGCGGTGCTTGAGCTCTTCCTCATCTTCCATCTCCGCCTTCTCGTCTTTGCCTTCCTCGTACACGGCACGGAAACCGTTGAACTTCTCAACCGAACCCGTGGCGCGGAAAAGGTACTCGCCGGCGTTGATGTCGATGGTGGTCTGGTCAAACACTGCGGGCGTCATTTGCGACGCCACAAAGCGCTGCCAGATCAACTTGTAAAGCTTGAACTCGTCGGGGCCGATGAGACTGCGAACCGAGTCCGGGGTGCGCAGGGCGTCCGTGGGGCGGATCGCCTCGTGCGCATCCTGAGCGTTCTTCTTGCTTCGGTAGTGGATCGCGGCGGGCGGAAGGTAGGGCGCGCCAAAAGTCCGCCGAATGTACTCTCGGACGGAATTCAGGGCGCTGTCCGCCACGCGCGTCGAATCGGTGCGCATGTAAGTGATGAGCCCGACCGAACCCTCGGCGCCGAGGTCCACACCCTCGTACAGCCGTTGGGCGAGCATCATCGTTTTCTTGGCCGAGAAGTGCAGCTTGCGCACCGCTTCCTGCTGCAGCTTGCTGGTGATGAACGGCGGCACGGGATACTTGCGTTTCTCTTTCGTTGTGACCGACTGGACGATGAAGGGGGTGGCTTTGATCGCCGCGGCGTGATGGTCGGCGCTCGCCGTGTCGGAAATCTCCAGGTCTTCGCCACGGTACTTGAACAGGCGCGCGTCAAAGACCGGCGGATGCTTCCCCTCGAGGTGCGCTTCGATGGTCCAGTATTCCCTCTTCTGGAACGCCTGAATCTCGCGCTCGCGCTCGACGATCAGGCGCAAGGCCACCGTCTGCACGCGTCCGGCGGATATTCCCTGCTTCACCTTATCCCAAAGCAGGGGGCTGATCTGGTAGCCGACCAATCGGTCGAGGATGCGCCGCGCTTGTTGGGCGTCCACAAGCTTGGAGTCGATTTCGCCGGGCCGCTCAAATGCCTCGCGGACCGCATCTTTGGTGATTTCATTAAACATCACCCGATGGAACTTCCGCTTCTTGCCGTTGAGGAGTTCCTGCAGGTGGGCACAGATGGCCTCGCCCTCGCGGTCCGGGTCGGCGGCAAGGTAAACGGCGTCTGCTTTGGCCGCCGCCGTTTTCAGGTCTTGGATAACCTGCTTCTTGCCGGGAATGACGATGTAGGTGGGTTCGAAACCCTTCTTGAGGTCCACGCCCAGTTCTTTCTTGGGCAGGTCCATGACGTGGCCCATCGAGGCCTTGACCGTATAGTCCGACCCCAGGTAGCGATTGATGGTCTTCGCTTTGGCAGGCGATTCGACGATGACGAGCGATTTAGCCATGGAAACAGTCGACAGTTGACAGTCTACAGTCGGCGGCCAACAATCTCTGCTCCTCGGTTCGATCCTAATTAGATGCCTGAAAGAAACCCATCGGTTGGAGCAGCGTCTCTAGATTGCAGTCACATGCCCGAAGCTGTCAACTGCTGACTGTCGAATGTTAACTGTGGACTGCCCTTTTCACAGCTTACGGATAAAGTTCTTTCCCGGCAACTGGCGGATAAGGCCGTTCATTTCCAGTTCGAGCAGCGTTTGCAGAACGCGCGCCGGAGGAATTCCTGCCGCGCCATAAACGTTGTCGATGAACATGGCCTCGTCCACGCGCAAAACCTCGAACACCGCCTTCTGGTCCGCGGTCAACGACTGCTCAAAGAGCGAAGGCGATTGGGCGGCCGCAGTCCCCTCGGATGAAGATTCCACTGGCATGAGTTGCCCGCGAACCTCCGCGGGGAACTCCTCGATGACATCCACCCACTGGTCGACGAGCTTGGCGCCCTGCTTGATGAGCTGATTCGGCCCAAAACTCTGGGCCGACGTGATATTGCCGGGTACTGCATAGACTTCACGATTCTGATCGAGGGCCAAACGCGCCGTAATCAGCGAGCCGCTATATTCGGCGGCCTCGACCACCATGACACCCAGCGAGAGACCGCTGATAATCCGGTTGCGGATAGGGAAATTCTCGGGCGTGGGCCCGGTGCCCAGCGGGAATTCGGAGATGAGGGCACCGTTCTCCACGATCTTCTCCGCGAGTTTGCGGTTCTCGGTAGGATAGATGCCGTCCATGCCGCGCCCCTGGACGGCGATGGTCTTGCCGCCTTGGGCTTCCAAGGCGCCGCGATGGGCACAGGAATCGATGCCGCGCGCGAGCCCGCTGACAATCACCAGTTGACGCTCTGCCAGATCGCGCGCCAGGCGATGGGCCACCTGGCTTCCGTAAGCGCTGGGCCTCCGCGTGCCGACGATTGCCAGAGAATGCTGCGCGAGAACCTTCACGTTGCCGCGCAGGTAGAGGACGAGGGGCGGGTCGGGAATCTGGCGAAGCAGCGCGGGAAAGTCGGCGCTGCTGTAAACGAGCAATTGGCACTGCGCCTTCTGCGCCGCCGCGGCTTCCTTCTCCGCGTCTTTCAGTCCGGCTTGCGCAAAGATTGCCTGCGCCACGTGGGGCGGGATGCCGCAGCCCTCCAATTCGGTCAAGGGCGCGGCATGGACAGCTTGCGGCGAGCCGAAATGCTGAATCAGCCGGTGCGCGCCGCGAATTCCCAGCCCCTCCACCCGCGTAAGGGCCAGCCAGAAGATGCAGTCATCGGTCATAGCGTTCCAACAATGACGGCAAAGGCCTTCCTGCCGCTGCGATCTTGCAGCCTGAAACTCTCGGCTGCCTCTAACAATGCAGAAGAGCAACGCGGAGCGCAAGCGCAAAAGTGGAGCGTCGGTCCGTCTCCCGCCAAAGCGCTGAGCTGGACGCGGAGGGGTACAGGCCGCCGAGATCGCCGCGACATAGTACCTTTGGTCGATTGCCAACCAGCACGACTCAGGAGCATAATCCCACCGATGCCGGATCGCCGAGGACCGACCGGCACGAGGATCGACAGGGACTCCAACCGTCGGGAGAATGAAGCATGTTTCTGGGCCAGCCATCCTCTGCGCAGTGCCAGACCGGCAAGCGAGTCTGGTGGCACATAACCGTGCTGCTTGTGATTGCTGCAAGCATCTGTCTCAATGCTTTCTCGTCTGGGCAGTTCGCCAAACGCCGGTCGAAGAAAGGCACGGTGGATGAGGAAACCGGCGAGATCACCAAGCCTCAGGTTCTGAATCCCGATTCCTCCAATCCGACCTTGCGCTATCCGGTGGCCAGCTTTTCCGGCTGGTCGATCATGAGCACCTCCTACGGTTGGTTCGACGTCACGCGCGATGCCATTCGCTACACCGTGGTGCAGCCCAAGGGGAAGCTGGACGAGGGTTTTGAATCCGGCAAGGCTGAACTCTCCGACATCGAAATCAAGTACGCCTACCTGTATTTCAAAGCCAGCGGCAAGAAGCACATGGTTTTCTACGTGCCCGAGGAAAGCTGGGGCTCGATTCACTCCGGTCCGGGCGCGATGGCGGCCTCCGGCCGAGGCGGGATGGGGACTTCTTCCATCCTGCAGGCCATTCGGAATTTCGACCGCGTGCTGGCGCAAGTGAAACCGCCTCCCCCGCCGGGACCGGAAGTCACGCTGACGGCCAACCCCGCCAGCGTCGAGCACGGCCACGCGTTGACGCTGGTCTGGACGTCGCAGAACGCCACGAGCCTGCGCATCGATCCCGACGTGGGCACGGTCGAGGCTGCCGGCTCGCGCAGCGTGACGCCCCAACAGGCCACGACCTACACGCTCACGGCGCAGGGTCCGGGCGGCACCAAGACGACCGTCGCGCACGTCGAAGTCACGCAGGCGACGCCTCCCACGCTGGTGCTCGTCGAACCCTCGATAGGAACGACAGGCCAGACGATTGAAGTCGCGAGCGCCGCCTTCAAGATCCGCGGGGTGGCAATGGACAACGCGGGCATCCCGGTCGTGAGCATCAATGGAAATCCCGCCAGCCTGCGGCCCCAAAGTGCGCAGGCGGCCGAATTCTTCTCCGACGCGCTAACCCTTCATGAGGGCGAAAACAGATTTGACGTTGTCGCCACCAACCGCGCCCAGGGGCAGGCGAAGTTGGCCTTCGTGGCCCGCTACACGCCGCCTGCTCCACCCCCGCCGCCCGCTCCGGAGCCCAATGCCAAGGCGTTCAGCAAAGCGGGTATCCTCGACCTGCTCAACAACTTCGTCCCCAGCGCGCGGGTGGCGGACCTGGTGAAACAGTACGGCCTCAAGTTCAACCCCAGCGAAGTGGATCTCCAGGACATCCGCAACGCCGGCGGCAAGGACGACCTCATCGCCGCCCTGCACGAGGCCGCTAAACCTCAGAAATAGGATTGCGCGAAGGGCTGCGAGCAGCTTCGTCCGCAGTGCTTTCCGCGGCCGAAGCCTCAGGGGCGTCTGAGGCCGAATTTCTCCAGTCGATACTGGAGGGTGCGGAAGGTCATGCCCAGCAACTGGGCGGCGCGGGTGATGTTCCAGTTGGTGCGTTGCAGCGCCTCGAGGATTTTGGCCTTCTCGTGGTCTTCCCAGGTCGCTTCCGGGATTACGGGGCTTATCCCGGAAACAGCGAGCGCAGCAGGCGCGGCAGTTTCACCCTGTGGGGCCGTCGCGGCAGCGGCTGCGGGCGGCTGCGAAATCTCAGGTGGCAGGTCCGGCACTTCCACCAGCGTCGTTTCCCCCAGCACCACGGCGCGCTCGACGGCCCACTCGAGCTGGCGGATATTTCCCGGCCAGGAATAAGCCCGCAGGATCTCCAGAGCAGCGGGACTGATTCCCTCCACCCTGCGCCCCGCCGCCAGCGCGGCGCGCTCGACAAAGTGGCGCGCCAACAGCTCAATGTCCTCCCTCCGTTCCCGCAGCGACGGGCAGACAATTGGAATCACCTTAAGGCGGTAGTAGAGGTCCTCACGGAACTTCTTCTCCAGAAGAAGTTGCTCGAGATTGCGGTTGGTCGCCGCAATGATCCGCACGTCCACCTTGATCGGTTCCGTGCCGCCCACGCGCATGATCTCGTGCTCCTGCAAGGCGCGCAGGATCTTGGCCTGCATGGCGAGGCTGGTGTCGCCGATCTCGTCGAGGAAGAGGGTGGACTGATGGGCGCGCTCGAAGAGCCCTTTCTTCTGCTGGTGGGCGTCGGTGAAGGCGCCCTTCTCGTGCCCGAAGAGCTCACTCTCAAGCAGCGTCTCGGTGAGCGCGGCGCAGTTGACGGCCAGAAAGGGCCGCTCGCGGCGCGGACTGTGCTTGTGGATTTCGCGGGCTACCAGTTCCTTGCCCGTGCCGCTCTCCCCCAGAATCAGCGCCGTGTGCGAGGTGGGGGCCACCTTCAGGATCATCCGGATCATCCCCCGGGTGGCGGGTGAATCACCGATGATGGTTTGCCTCAGGGCGGCGAGGTGGTGGAAGACGTTGCCCACAACCTCCAGCAGACGGTCGCGGTCCACGGGTTTCTCGAGGTACTGATAAACGCCGCGCTTGGTGGCCTCGATCGCCGACTGGATGGAGGGATAGCCCGTAATCAGCACCACCGCAACGGTAGGATCGGCGGCCACAATCTCGGTGAGGAGCTGGATCCCCGTCATGCCGGTCAGGTTGAGGTCGGTGAGGATCAAGTCGAAGCGCCGCTGATCGAGCAAGCGCAGCGCCACTTCGCCGCTGGGCGCGGTTTCGGCCTGATAGCCTTCGTCCTGGAGGATTTCGCGGTAAATCTCGCGCTGCCGTTCTTCGTCGTCAACGACCAGGATGGAACCGCTGGACATGGAGAGGAACCCTCAGGCGACGGACGACTTCGCGTGGACGGCGGTTGGGACTTGCCGCAGAGCGGGAACGGGCAATTCCACCACCATGACGACGCCCGACCCCTCGCCATCGGCAGCGTAGATGCGCCCACCGTGGTCTTCCACGATCTTGCGCGTGATGGCCAAGCCCAGCCCGAAGCCCGTCGTGCGCGTGGAGTAGTAGGGGGCGAAAACCCGCTCGCGATCTTCCGCCGGAATGCCATGTCCAGTATCGGCGAAGCGCAGCGTGAGCAGGCCTGGCCTGCCCGCCCCGATCTGCTCCGACGGCTCCACGCGCGCGGAGATGCGCACCTCGCCGCCTTCCGGCATGGCCTGGATGGCGTTCGTCAGGAGGTTGATAAAACAGGTCTTCAATTGAGCGCTGTCGGCGTGCAGGATCGGCAGGTCAGACGGCAACTCTATCCGGATCGATACCCCCTGGCGCGAAGCCTGTTTCTCGGCCAACGCCACCGCTTCTCCGACTGTAACCCGCACATCGCACTCCGCCAGCTCCGGTGGCGACTGCCGGCCCGCCGCGAGGAAGTCGTTCACCAAGCGGTTCATGCGGCTGACCTCATCCTTGATGTTGCGCAGACTGCGCTGAAGCTCCTGCGCAGCCAAGTCGTCGCTGCTCCCATGCTTGGCGCGAATCTGGTCGATGCTGAGGTTGATGAAATTCAGCGAGTTGCGCACCTCATGAGCAACCGTGGCGGCAAACCGACCCAGCAGCGAGAGCTTTTCCGCCTGGTTCAACCTAGCCTGCAATTCCCTGTGCTCACGCAACCGTTCCACCATCTGGTTAAAAGTGTGAGCCAGCCGCCCCATTTCATCGCGGTCGGTGCCGGGCAGCCAGACCTCCAGGTTGCCATGGGCGACTTGTTGGGCGCCCCGTACGAGCAGATCCACCGGTCGAGTGAAACGCGTGGCGAGATAAACGACCGCAAACATTCCAGCCAGCAGGGTCACCAGAATCCAGGCCAGCCGCTCCTGATAATAGTGGCGCAGGAGGTCGCCCACTTTGTCGCCCTCGCCGCGCACCTGGGCGTATCCGATAACTTTATCGCCCTGAATAATGGGGAAATCGACGACTAGGGTCTTCTGCTCAACGGCAGTGTCCACGTCAATGTCACGAAACTCCGCGGAGATCTTGATGGGGTCCTGCTTCGACGCGACCTGGCGCTTCTTGATCTTGATGGTCTTGCCGACTTGGCTGGGGTTGGTACTCGCTACGACCTCACCCGTCGGAGAGGCCACGGTAATGGACTTCAGCCCGGCGTCTTCGAGCGCCTTCTTGTACTCGGCCAGCGCTGCGTTGCGGTCTGCTCCTGGACGGATTCGTTCCTGCGCGAGGTTGCTGATGGCGACCAGTTCGGAGGTCTGCGCCTCGACATACGCCTTAATCAGATTGCTGTGATATACATACGTGGCAGTAAGGATGGCGCTTATGCACCCCATGATGAGGCACATGATCAGCCCCAGACGCGTCCGAAACCGCAAATTCAGGACATCGTGCTTCAACGGGCTCCTATCCTCATCGGTGGTCGAACCCACCCTGGCATGAAGTTGATTGTATCGGACACTGTGGGCAGGGTCAACGAAGGGGCGCTGGGAATCCACGTTCAAGGGTCCAATCTGGTCGATAGGGCTGATCCATCACCGCCGCCTGAGCCAGGCATCCCGGCTTGACCCGGGGGAGCCTCAAAGGCAACCGGACTCAGGGGTGTTTGCCCACTCCGGAAACAAAAACCCCCGGCGAAGGAGCCGGGGGTTCCGGTCCCAATCCAGTCCAAACAATCCTGGCTTCGGACCGTAATCAGTGATGTCCTACGTTAGCTCTTCTTCTCTTACTTCTTCTCTTCCTTCTTCTCTTCCTTCACTTCTTTCTTTTCCTTCTCCTTCTTTGCCTTCTTCACTTTGGCCTTCTTCTCCACCTTCTTCTCAGCCTGCGGTGCCGCAGCAGTATCCTGCGCGAGAACCGGCATGGCCAGGGAGAAAGCCACAGCGGCAGTAAACAGCAACGTGAAGAGTTTCTTCATTGCGGAACGTTCCTCCTGTGAATTTGACTTGCAGGGTTCTAGCGGCATTCCAATGGCCAAAGCCCGCCAACGCTCTTCCTATCTGCATCTTGTTCATTCCATACCGGATATTTACTGAACTGGTCCAGGACCTGAAGCGTCTCGGAGGCCAGCGCCCGGTTCGGAGACACCAAATCGTGTGCTGCGTACACCAAATCGTGTACCCACTGGGTCGCCGATGCATTCTCCTTGGCGGCAGCTATTCTTTGGAAGTGATTTCGAAAATCCTGGCATCGAGGAAGAGTTGGAAGAGCACTGGATCCAGGAGCTGAGACTTCACTTCCTGGCCGATGATATCCAGCGCTCGCTCGACGGGCACGGCGCGCTTGTAGGGGCGGTCGCGTGCGGTCAAGGCGTCGAAGATATCCGAGATGGTCATCATCTTGGCCTGGAAGGGAATCTCCTCGCCCTTCATGTGGTACGGGTAGCCGCTACCGTCGAGTTTCTCGTGGTGGGCCTTGGCGATGATGGGGACGTTTCTCAGCTCTTTGGTCCAGGGTATTTGGCTCAGGAAGCGGAAGCTGTGGATGACGTGCGACTCGATCTGGATTCGCTCCTCGGGATCGAGGCTGCCCTTGGGAATGGTGAGGAAGCGCAACTCCTCCGACGTCAGCAACGGCTCGGTGGGACCGGAGGGATCCTGAAAAGTCCAGCCGGCGATCTCCACGAGTTTTTCCGAGGTCTTTTCCGGCAGAACGGTCGGCTCATTGGCTTGCAGCACGTGTTGTAGGAACTCATCGAGCTCGCGCAATTCATTCGCTTGCAGCGACTCAATCTCCGCGAACGCTGGCTCGAAGTTCTGGTTGCCCTGTGCCAGAAGATAGTCCACTTTCTTCCGGTAGGTATCCAGTTCCAGGACCTTGCGGATGTACTGGAAGCGTTTCTGAATGAGGTCGAGCTGGGAGGGGTAGAGCTTCTTGGCTTTGACCAGGACTTCCTCGCGCACCCCGACCTTCCCAAAGTCGTGCAGAATCGAGGCATAACGGATCTCGCGGATGTCCTGGCGGGTAAACTGGACTTCCTTATAAGGTCCCGAATCCACTCGCTCGACGGCCTCGGCGAGCCCCACCGTCAGCTTCGCCACGCGCTCCGAGTGGCCGAAAGTCGTCGGGTCGCGGGACTCGATGGCGAGCACCGAGGCCTTGACGAAGCCCTCGAACAGATTCTCGATCTCGCGATAGAGCAGGTTATTCTCGACCGCCACCGCCGCCTGGCTGGCCAGGGACGAGGCCAGTTCCTGACTGCGCTCGGAGAAGGGCACGACTTCGCGGTGCACGACCTGGCGCGAGCTCAGTTTGATGTCCTTGTGGCGCTTGGCGTTGATGAGCTGAAGGACCCCGATCACCTCGTCCTTCTGGTTCTTCATCGGCACCACCAGCATCGACTTCGTGCGGTAGCCGAACCTTTCGTCGAAATCGCGGTTCAGCCGGAAGGGAAGGTTGCGAATGCGGTAGGCGTCATTGATGTTGAGCACGTTGCCGGTTGACGCCGCGTAGCCGGCGATGCTGCGCGTGTCAATGGGCAGCGTGAACTGCCGGAAAGGAACCGAGTGGCTGTCGCTCTGGGTCAGCTTGAAAACCAGATGCTTCGCGCCGTCCGGCTTCTCTTCCACGATGTAGAGCGAGCCCGCGTCGCAGCCCGTGATCTCCCGGCTCTTGGTCAGGATGAGATCGAGCAGCGCATCGGGATTGCGCTCGGTGGAAAGGGCAATGCCAATGCGGTTGAGGGTCTCGAGCTCGGTCGCCACAAAGCGCAGTTGTCGGCTGGCGTGCCGGCGATCTTCTTCGATGTGCAGGGTCGCGAAAGCGCTGGCGACGGCCCGGGCGAGGACGCCGCGGGGCGCCTGGCGGGGCAGCACGGCAAACACGCGATCGTCGCTCTGGGCTCGCGCTGGCAGGGGGCGGTCCAGCAGAAAGATTACACGCCAGAGCTCACCTGGTGGCGCGTGTCGCTCGATGCTTGCCAGGTCATCCTCGCTGGCGTCAGCGACGAAAACGCCCGAACCCTCCCAGGCGGGACCCTTCTTCCCGTTGCGCTCCAGGGAGACCAGCCGATAGGCGGCCGGTAGTTGGCGCAGAACCTTGGTTAGAGCGGATGGCCGAAAATAATAGACGTGTTTCACCATGGGCCCTTCGCACTCAAGTCAGGATGAAATGGATGAAAGCGCGGCGCGGTCTCTTCTCCTCCCAGCACCTGGCACGGGCGAAAGGGGTGATCGGCATTCTCTTCTGCTGTTCCCCTCCCCTGGGACTGGCTGCGGCGTACACTCCTTCGCCCCTGACCGGGGCCGCTGCCCCTTCGCTCCGCCGGGCTGCCGATCTTCCCCGCCCTGAGAAGCCGGGCGCCGCCGCCCCAGTCCGGCGGGTGATTAAGATCCAAAGCTGCCGATGGCCTTGGCCTCGTCGTCGTACACGTCGAACACGGTGTAGAGCTTGGTGATCTGCAGAAGGTCTTTGACCTTCTTGGTCAGGTTAAGCAACTTCAACTGTCCGCCCTGATTGGAAACGGAAGTGAAACCACTGACCAGCTCGCCGATCCCCGAGCTATCGATGTAGGTGATATCCGCGAGATTGAGCAGGAGTTTCTTGTTACCCTTGCTCACCTGGTCGCGGATCAGCTCGCGCAACTGCGTGCATCCCTCACCCAACGTAATCCGCCCGCTCATGTCCACGACGGTGGTGGAATCCACCTGGCGCAACGTTGCCTTCATGCTCACGGTTCTTTCCTCCTTGACTCTCCAGAATTAACCGAGCTCAACCGCTTCACAAGGGTCACTTCCGTTCCCTCGCCTGCCTTGCTCTCGACTCGAAACTCGTCCATAAAAGTGCGGATCAAGAAAATCCCACGCCCGGAAACGCGCAGAATGTTTTCGTTGGCCAGGGGGTCGGCAATTTTATTCAGATCGTAGCCGTTCCCCTGGTCGCGGACGCGAATCTCCAGGCGGTCACTGAAAATCTCGAAGCGCATCCAGACGCGCTTGCTGGGGTCGTTCTTGTTGCCGTGCCAGATGGCGTTGATCAGCGTCTCGTGCACGGCCATGTCGATCTTGTGCTGGTCGTCTTCCTCGAACCCCGCTGTCCCTGAGACGCGCCGAGTAATCTCTTCCGCAACCTCCACGTTCTTGAGGTCGCTCTCCAGAACTACTTCAACCACACTGCCTTCGGCCATGTTGAGTGCAGGGAAACCAGCGCGAATCCCTATGAAAACTACAATAGCCGCCCCGGATTGTCAACGACAGCCTGCGCCCGGCAGTGGGTCACTTTGCTGTCGAGGCGGCTTTGCGCCGTCCGTCAGCCGACGGACGGGTGAGGGGTTTTCCTTTCGCAGAACCGTGTCCGATCGTTCCCCATCCCTCTCCGTCCGGGAGAGGGTGGACGCCGTAGGCGGACGGGTAAGGGCTGGCTCGTCGTCATGCCGAACACCCTAGGGGCCCCTCACTGGTTAACCGCGAAGAAGTTTTCCGTCGCCGCTTCCCGAACCTTCCTGCGAAACGTTTGGGGTTCCTGCAACACCATCCCATTTGGCAGCCGAAGCACGCGAACACCGAGCCGCCTCAGGTGAGCATCCTTTGCCGCATCTTTTCTCGCCTGGCTTGGCTGGGCGTGAACGCTCCCATCCAACCCCACCGCTAAGCGCGCTTCAAAACAATAGAAATCAACGATGAATTTCCCGAGGGAGTGCTGGCGGCGGAATTTGAAGCCCAACAGGCGGCGGTTCCTCAGCAACCACCAAGCACGCTCTTCAGCGGGAGTGTCAGACTTCCGGAGCTTGCGGGCCCGCTCAACGGCATCGCCCATTGCACCCTCACCCGTCCCCGCCGTCGGCGGGTCCACCCTCCCCCAGAGGGGGAGGGCTGGAATTGTTACGGCCAGCCCCGTACCCTTTTGAATGTTTGCGTGAGCCTGTCGGGTTTTACTTTTGGTAGAGCTCCTTAACAAATTCCCTGGGGATGCGCCCGATCAACACTTCCTCCAAATGCATGAAGCGATGGACCATTCCGGGAATCCTTTCAACCTCCTGGTGCGCGAAGAAATCGTCGACGGTCCACCGCCAGCCATCCGGGTCATCTCTTAAGATGTCCAACACCTTCTTCGCGAGCGACTCCGTGAACCCTTCAAGCGAAGATATGGCGATGGAAACCATCTTTTGAACAATGTCTCCGGCTCTATCTTCATCACTTTGAACCTCACTGTCGAGCGTATGTACGAAATCCTGCAAAAGTCCCGACAGCAGTTGCGGCGGCCTGGATTCAATTTGAGCCACGTGGCGAACCTCCCATCACAACTCTCAGTCCGATCAGCTGGGTCTCTTCTTCAGCGGCACATGAATCAGGCAATAGGCGAGGACTGCGAACGCTACGAGCGAAATCCATCCGCCCCAACTGGCGAGAAACGGCAGTTCGTCGAGGCCGGTGAAGGATTTAGTGAGTGACTGAATTCCCGCCAGGAAGAGCGCGGCGAGCAGGATGCCGGTGATGGCCTCGCCGGCGATGAAGCCGGAGGCGAGGAGCGTCCCCCGCTCCTCGAATTTGATCTTCTCCTCCGCCGAGAGCTTCTGGCGCGCGGCCCAGCGGTCTGCAACCCACTTGATCAGACCCCCGACAAAAATCGCGCCCGTGGTTTCAAGCGGCAGGTACATCCCGGTGGCAAAGAGCATGGGCGCCGGCGCCTGAATCATAATGAGCGTGAGGCCGAGCACGCAGCCCATCAGGACCAGCCCCCAGGACATTTGCCCACCCACGATGCCTTGCGCGAGCGAGGCCATCAGGCCCGCCTGCGGCGCCGGCAGAAGACGCCCGCCGATTCCGCCGGTTGCCACGTTCGCTTCGTGCAGCGCGATGATGGGGAAGAACAGGAAGAACGAAAGAACTGTGACGCTCAGGATTTCGACCAATTCCATCTTCCAGGGCGTTCCCCCGAGCAGATGTCCTGCTTTCAGGTCCTGAATCAGGCTGCCGGAGACGCTGCACGCCACGCCCACCACCGACGCCACACCCAGCACCGCCGCCACGCCGCCCAGTCCTTTTACGCCGATGCCCACCATCACCAGTGCCGACACCACCAACGCTGAGAGGATCAGGCCCGAGACGGGCTGGTTCGAGGTGCCCATCAGGCCCACCAGGTATCCACCCACCGCGCCGAGCAGGAATCCGCTCAACGCCATGACGATCGCAGCCAGAATCGCCGCTCCCCAGCTTTGCGCGAAATGGTAATAGATGAACGTAATGGGCACGAGCAGTCCGGCGATCGAGAAGATGATCCACTTGATGGGGATGTCGGTATCAAGCCGCGTGCGTGCCGAGCCGCCGTGCGCAGCCGCCGCTGTGGATTCGAACGCGCCCTTGAGCGAGCGCAGGATTGGTCCGCGCATCCCGTAGAGCGTGTAAACCGCGGAGACCAGCATCGCGCCCACGGCCATCGGCCGCACGACGTTGTACCAGACCGTGTAGCTGAGCAGGTCCCAAGGCGCCGTCCCGCCCGTCGTCGCGCCCAGGCGGTGGGGCAGATCGGGATCGATGAAGAGGATGAGCGGAATCAGAATCAGCCAGGCCAGCAGCCCGCCGGCAAAGTTGATCGAGGCCAGCGCCGGTCCGATGATGTATCCGATGCCAATCAGCGCCGGAGATGCAGAGGGAGTCGAATAAGCAACACCTCCAGTGTAGGCCACGTTGCCAATCGGCTCTTTCTGGTAGCCGAAATATCCGATCACCGAGTGAGGGAATTGAATGAACCCGGTGACCGTGTCCTGGAAGACCTGAAAGCCTTTGCCATCCTTCAGCACCTGGAGCAGCGCCCCCAGACCCAGCGCGCCGAAAACGTATTTGGGCGCGTCGGTGGCGCCCGCCTGGCCCGCCTTGACGACTTCCGCGCTCGCGGTGCTCTCCGGAAATGGCAAGTCGGATTCGACACACAGTGGACGGCGCAGAATGATGATGAAGAAAATCCCCAACAGTCCGCCGGCGAGGAGAATTACCGTCGCCACCCAGTAGTGTCCGCGCAGGCCCGTCCAGAGCCGCTCGCCGCTCACGTTCACCATCATGAAGGCAGGAATAGTGAAGATGGCGCCGGCTACCAGCGCTTCGCCCACCGAGGCTGCGGTTCGCGTCAGGTTCTGCTCCAGCACGCCGCCGCGGAAAAAGGGCAAGCGGAAGAGGGCGATGGCAATCACCGCGGCAGGAATCGTCGCCGCCACTGTCTGCCCCGCTTTCATGCCCAGATAGGCGTTGGCCGCGCCGAAAATCGCGGCCATCACCAGGCCAGCCAACACCGCCTTCAGCGTGAACTCAGGCTCCTTCGAGTCGTGTGGGACGAACGGTTTGAACTCAGCCACAGTTTTCCTCCGCGAATCGCGCCGGCACGCGAAACCACGCCAGCAACGGGCCGCCCAGAATACCAGAAAAAGTGGACAACGGTCAGCGGCCGCCGAAGCCAGAGGCTGTGGCGCCGGCCATGAGGCCGGCAAGCTGGTCCCACCAGAAGACGGGGATGCTGAGTTGAAGCCCCGCGCTACTTGTCGACGGGCCTTCCACTCGACCATCGGATGGCGTTGCGCACCAGCTTCTGATACGCGGGATGGCGATGCGCCAGATGATCGTGCCCGAGCTCGATGTAGACGACGCGCGACTTCTCGTAGGGGCTGACCCAGGCAAGAGGCCCGTCGCTCGTCGGGTTGTTGGTTTTGAGAATCACGTTGACCTGGGGCGAAATCCACATGCCTTTGTAGGTCTCGTCCCAAAGATGCATGCGGTTGATGCCGGTGAGAATCGGATGCTGGCCCACCGGCTCGGCGAACAACTCCTGGTCGTGCAGATAGGTCGACGCGGGCAGGCCACCTTCGGGCTTGAGCAGATACTTCCCGCCCACGACCTCGCGCGACCACCAATCCCAGTCGGGGTAATCGGCGATGGCGTGATGAAGGACGACCAGACCCTTGCCGCTCTCCAGGAAATCGACCAGGTTCTTTTTCTCGGCCGCGCTGATCTCCGCTGACATATCGTAGAGCGCCACCACGTCGTACCGGGCGCGGAGGTCGTTCTTGAACGCTTCATGATTGGTTGTGGCGTGTTGCCATTCGAAATCGGGAGCGCCTTCGAAGAGAGAGTAAAACGATGGCGGGTAATCGTGCCCGCCAGTGACCACGAGAATGCGCAGCGGCAGCGCGCGGCTTTCCGCCGGGCCCATCTTGGGCGAGAGGATTACGGAGCCGGTCGCGGCCCACTCCACGCCATGCAGAAAGCTCGTAATGAAACCCGGCTCCTGCATCGAGGCGAGATCGTGGCCGAGCGTGGTCTGAAACACCCGGCCCTTGCCGTAGCTGACCGTCCACAGGATGGGCTCGTCCTTGCCGGTGCCGCCCATCTGGGGGTCATCGAACGCCGTGGCCAGGACATTCGCTTCCGGCTGTATCTTCATCTGGTGGTAGAGCTCGTCGGTGGCGAGAAACGACTCTTTCATGCCCTGGGTGATGGGATGGTTGGGCTTCCGGATCTTCACCTCAAACGAGTGATACTGGCCGTGGCCCGTCTTCGCGGGGCTCTCAGTCCAATATCCGCCGATCATCTTGAAGTATTCGGGCCAGGGCGGCTGCCGGATGTCCGTGCGCTGGTGGCCGTCGCCCAGAATCTCAAGCCCCGTGAAGGCGTAGCTCGCGCCATGAACCACCACCAGCCCTTTGCCGGATTTTACGAATTCCTCCACGGCCTTTTCCGTCGCTTCGCCCCAGCGCGGGCCCATGTAATCGAGCACCAGCACGTCATAAGCAGCCAGCGTCGCCGTCGTCGTTCCCGCCGGCTCTTCCTCGACGCGGACGTCGAAGTGGCCGGTGCGAAGGAGCAGGTCTTTCAAGTACGGCGTCGAGGCCCGCCAGTCGTGGTTGTTGCGCCCGGAGAAGATGAGCGCGCGGATCTTTCCGGCAGCGAAGAACGGGTTCGACTCCTGCGTCCAGGCGAATGGCGCGGCCAGGAGGATCAAGAAGAAGCAGACAACCAGCTTGGAGGGTTTCATGATCGTATTTCCTTTCTGTCTTACGCGAGCAGCGCCTTCAGATGCGCCAGGCTGCGCGCCGCCTGCTGCGGCGTGCCGCACTCGACCGAGAGCACGCCGTGGAAGCCGGCCTCGCGCAGAATGGCAATCACTTTCGCCCAATCGATCACGCCATCGCCGCAGGCGCAGCCCACGGGCGTCCCGGTCGCCTTGCCCTTTTCCGCTTCCGCGTGCTGAATCGAAATATCCTTGGCGTGAAGGTGTACGAGCAAGTGCTGGACGGCTTTCAGACCCTCGTAGGGATCCTCTCCGCCCAGATAGGCGTTGCCCGTATCGTAGTTGACGCGCAAGAGCGGCGATTCGACCAAGGTGGCAATGCGCAACAGTCCCTGGGTCGTGCGCGAGATGGCCTGGTGCGGTTCGATGCCGATCGCGACGCCGTAGCGCTCAGCGGTGCGCAGCACCGTGGTCAGTGTGTACTTCATCACCGCGAAGGCGTCATCCAGGCTGACCCACGCGGGGCGGATACCTTCGTCGGTGTTCACCACCGGCGCGCCGACGGCGGCGGCGAGGCGAATGGCCTTCTGCAAATAGAGGACGCTGATTTCCGGGCGCATCAGCGGCGAGTGGGCGCTCAGCCCGGAAGCTTTGACGCCGTTCCGATCGAGGATGTCTTTCATTTCCAGGGGGTCATCGTCCATCGAGAAGGAATGGAAGTATCCCGCCTCGCTCAGCAGTTCGCGGCCGTTGTGCACCATCGGTTCCACGTAGCGAAAGCCTAGTTGTGCGGCGCGTTCCACGCCCGCGGCGAACGGCTTGTCTTCGCAGCGGATGAATTCCATGTTGACGCCGACATCGATGCTCATAGGTCCCACTCCTTCTGCCAGGTGACTCGGCGTTTTTCCTTATAGGCGATGTTGCCGATGTGGCAGGCCATCGCGCCGTAGTGGCCATCGACGACCGTGGCGTTTGGCTCTTTGCGGCTGCGCATGCATTCCAGCCAGTTTGCCATGTGCGAGTCGGGCGTGGACCCGGCGTTGATCTCGCCCTGTTGCGCGTTCTCCTTCGCGGGCAGGAACTTGTAACCGAGGCGGAAGATTTCGAGCCTCCCGCCCGAACCCATGAAGACGATGAGCGCCGAGCCCGCCGGAATCATGTCGGTGAGGGTGGCCTCGAACGTCACATTCAGTTCTTCCGGATATTCCAGGATCAAATTGAAGTTGTCCGGCGTGTCGCGCCCGTCGTCGTAGCGGTAAATCCCTCCGGAAGCAACCGCCGCGGAGGGTCGGGGCAGCCCCAGGTACCAGTGCACGACGTCCACCATGTGCACGAAGAGGCCGCCGGACTGGCCGCCGGTGGAGAAATCCCAATAGGCGAAGCGATTGAAGTAGCGCTTCGGGTCCCAGGGAATCTGGGGCAGCCAGGCGAGACACGCTTCCCAATCGAGCCCCTCCGGCTTGCGCTCCATGCCCGCGGGCACGGGCGTCAGGTAGCCGCCGTTGGCGTTCCAGATCGTGCGCACCATGTTGACACTGCCGATCAGTCCGCTGTCGAAAAACCGTTTCTTCGCTTCAATGAAGTGCGGTGTGCTGCGCTGCTGCACGCCCACTTGTACGATGCGCTTCGTCTCACGCACGGCACGCACCACCTCGTGCCCCTGCAGGGGCAGCGAGGTCATGGGCTTTTCCACGAAAACGTCCTTGCCGGCATGACAGGTATCGACCGTGATCCGGGCGTGGACGTGGTCGAAGGTGGCGACAATGACGCCATCGAGGTCTCTACGTTCGAGCAGCCGCCGGTAGTCCTTGTACTTTTCGATCTTGGCGCCGGCGACCTGTTCGGCCTGATCGCAGCGCAGGTCCCAGATGTCCGCCGCCGCAACCCAGTCGATGTTTCCGACTTGGTTGGCGCTTCGCATCAGGTACTGCCCGCGCGAGCCGGAACCGATGATGCCGAGGCGAATCCGCTCGTTCGCCCCCAGAACTCGCAGCGTAGCGGCTGCCGTCGCTGCGCCCAGCATGAACGTTCGACGAGATAACTTCTCGGTCATGGGAATCCCTCCTCCATTGGCTAGGGTCGTCTTCCGTTAAGACAGCTCCTCGGTCCCGGATGCGCGCCCAGCAAAGAGCCAAGGAACCGGCGAGGAGAAATCGGGTCGCGTGGAACGGGCGCCTTACCGGGGCGATTCCGTGCGCCTGCGAGGGCCGGCCCGGCAAGGCGGGAACGGCGCTATTTTCCCAGGATCACCTTGGCAATCGTCTGCAACTGCATGAACGATGTGCCTTCATAAATCTTGCCAATCTTGGCGTCGCGCAGGTATTTCTCGGCGGGATAATCCTTCGTGTAGCCCACTCCACCGAAGACTTCGATGGCCTCGGAAGCCACGCGCTCGGCGACTTGCGAGCAGAAGTACTTCGTCATGGCAGCTTCTTTGACGTAGGGTTTGCCAACTTCTTTCAGTCGCGCCGCATTGTAAGTCATCAGGCGCGCCGCCTCCACTTCGGTGGCCAGGCGCGCGAGCTGAAACTGCAGGGCCTGGAAATCCGCAATGGGTTTGCCAAACTGCTTGCGCTCCTTGGCGTAGGCGATGGCGTGCTCGAGCGCGCCGCGCGCCACGCCCACCATCTGCGCGCCGATAGCGATGCGGCCCTCGTCGAGCGTTTCGATCGCCACCTTGTAGCCCTTGCCCACTTCGCCCAGAACGTTCGCGCGCGGAACGCGGCAATCGTCAAGCAGCAGCTCACAAGTTGACGACGCACGAATGCCCAGCTTGTCCTCCTTCTTGCCGACGGAGAACCCCGGCCGGTCGCGCTCCACCAGAAACGCCGTGATGCCCTGGTAGCCGAGTTCCCGATTGACGTTCGCGAAGAGGACGAAGAGGCCGGCTTCTTTGGCGTTGGTGATCCAGAGCTTGCGGCCGTTGAGGACGTAATCGTCGCCGTCCTCGCGGGCGCGGGTTTCGAGGGCGAAAGCGTCGCTGCCGGCGTTGGCCTCCGAAAGGGCGTAGGCGCCCACCGTGTCCCGGGCCAGGCGCGGGAGATGCGTTCTCTTCTGCGCCTCCCTTCCCCAGCGCATCAAGGTGTTGCTGACCAGGGTGTTCTGAACGTCGATGATCACCGCCGCCGAAGCATCCACGCGCGCGAATTCTTCGCTGGCGAGAATGGACATGAAGAAGCTGCCGCCGCTGCCGCCCAACTCCTCGGGGATTTCGATAGACATGAATCCCTGCGCGAAGAATTTCTCAATCAGGTCATGGCGAAAGGCGCCTTCGCGGTCCATGGCCTCGACGTGCGGACGGATCTCGTGCTCGGCGAAGTCGCGCGCCGCAGATTGGAACAGCAGTTCTTCTTCGCTCAGCAGCGTCAGCGGCGTATTCCGCGTGGCATGCTCTGAGGCCGTGTCGGACATGTTGAACCTATTTCACCACAGAGGCACAGAGGCACAAAGCGGGAAATTGCCTCACGCAACCCGCGGCTTGATTCAAACGCGGTGGGCGTCTAGGGTTTCGTTGACCAGGCGGTCGGCCTCGCGGTTCTGCTCGCGCGGCACGTGGCTGATGCGGAAGGACTCCAGGCGGGCAATCAGTTCCCGGGCGCGCTGGTGGAGCGGCTTCAGGCCGTCGCTCTTGACCTTGTATTCGCCGCGCATCTGGCGCACCAAAAGCTCGGAATCGGAAAACAACCTCAGCTTGCGGATTCCGTGCTCCACCGCGTAATCGAGCGCCGCGAGCAGGCCGCGGTATTCAGCTTCGTTGTTGGTGGCCTCGCCCAGGAAGCCGGAGAGGGTCTTCTCGGTCTTGCCCGCCGCAGTCGCCAGCACCACGCCATAAGCCGCCGGGCCAGGGTTACCGCGCGCGCCACCGTCGATGTGAGCGACCATTTCAGCGTGGGATTGGTGCATGGGGCTTATCGAGATTGGCTTTGCCAGAGCCTGGCAGCCCTACGCGGGCGCCTGCGCCGTCTTATCTCCGCTCTCCTCGGGGGCCACGGGCGGTTCAACGTAGTACAGGATTCGGCTGCAATTCTCACAGGTAAGAACGGAAAGGTTGCTGCGGGCCTCGTTGTAAAGCTGCGGGCGGAGGAGGACGTTGCAGGCGGTGCAAAACCCGTCCCGCACCGCCGCCACCGCGATGCCGCGCCGCCCCTTGCGTACGCGCTCGTATTGCTCCAGGAGCTGCGGCCCGACCGAAGCTTCGTCCCGCTTGCGCTGCTCCTGGAGGTGGTCGCGCTCCTCGACGTCCGCCTGGCGGAGCGATTGGAGCTGCTGCACTTCCCCGGCCACCCGCGCCTTCTCCGCCTCGAGCCGCGAGGCCGCCTCACGGATCAGTTTCTCGAGCTGCTCCGCCTCAATCATCTTATCCAGGATCTGGTCCTCGAAGGCGCGAATCTTTCCTTCCTCACCCTCGATCTCCTTGAGCATTGCCTTGTACTGCTCGTTGGTTTTGACTTCGTAGAGTTGGTCTTTGTGCTTGGCGATGCGCACCTGGATGGTTTTGATCTCGCTTTCCAGGTCGCGCCGTTCCTTCTGGTTCTTCGTCAGGCGCTGCTGGCGCTCCTCGTGGGCGTGGATGAATTCGTGGAGTTGGGTTTCGAGGGTTTGAATCTGCGAAGGGAGGGCGTCGATCTGCGCATTGAGTTCCGCAATGCGCGTATCCAACTGCTGGAGCTCGATCACGGTCTTAAGGTCGGGATGCACAGCCTCTCCTGATCCATATTTTCCCCCCCCGGGTGCCCGCGCACGTCTGGGATGTCCACCCGCTGTCCGATGATTCTTGATTCTGGCACAAACCGCGCCGGGCGGCAAGAAAACGTCACGCGCCCTGATCGGACACATCGCATAGAACGCGATGTCTGATGCCATGAAGGGGGCGGCTCGATTCGAGTAGGATTTGGTTGTTGCAGACTAAATCTTACGTTCGAAAGGAGAGCCCCCTATGGGAAAGT
>Ga0315282_10003492_pt1 | contig 28151 bp, 25 predicted proteins | sample YL17G07_20_MG_FD_203693 | JGI IMG/M metagenome (GOLD analysis project Ga0315282, IMG submission 203693) | Sediment microbial communities from Yellowstone Lake, YNP, Wyoming, USA - YL17G07_20 | ecosystem: Environmental > Aquatic > Freshwater > Lake > Sediment | place: USA: Wyoming | collected...
GGCTCAGACCGATATTTACGGCCGGGTGCAGAACCTCAAAGTGCTGCGCTCGATTCCGCTTCTGGACCAGTCGGCGATCGACGCGGTCCGGCAGTGGGTCTATGAGCCGATGATCATCAACGGCCGTCCCCGAGGCGTTATCTTCACGGTGACGGTCCGGTTTACGCTGAAATAAGAAACATATATGGCTTTCGAAAATTAAAAGGAGGTACTTAAATGCAATTTGACCTAGTTACAATGTGGCAATCCATGAGTCCCGTGGCCCAAGGAGTTGCTATCATCCTGATCGGGCTCTCGATCGTTTCGCTCTATCTGTTCGTCGAAAGGCTCCTTTTCTTCGGAAAAGCGAAGACGAAATCCAGAGAAGTGGCCCCGAAACTAGCCGACATGCTGAAAAACGGACAGATCAAAGAAGCCCTGGCTCTTTCCTCAAAGAAAGATTACAAAGGAAGCCATCTGGCCCGAGTGACGGCGGCCGGAATCACGGAATTCTTGGAAGGTAAAGAATCCAACCTGGCGTTCGAGCAACAGATTGATACCGCTCAAAGAGGCAGCGACCGCGCCGCTTCGATCTTCAACCAAGAGCTGAGAAAAGGCCTGAGCGTCATGGCGACGATCGCCACATCCTCCCCCTTCATCGGCCTCTTCGGGACGATTTTTGGAATCATCAATGCCTTCCGCGGAATGGCCACCACCGGTTCGAGCGGAATCGGAGCTGTCGCAGCCGGTATTTCCGAAGCCCTCATCACGACGGCCTTCGGGATCGCCGTAGCGGTTATCGCCCTCTGGTTCTACAATCTGCTGAATGCCCGCATCGAAATCTATGATGCCGAAATGGCCAATACGTCCTCCCAAGTCATCGACTTTTTCATACGCAGACAGACAAAATAGAGGCATATCATGTCTATTTCAATCGGGGGCAACGAAAAAGTAAAGTCCGAACCCAATGTCGTTCCGCTGTGCGACGTTCTTCTTGTCCTGCTGATCATCTTCATGATCGTTACTCCCCTCGTCCAGAAGGGTGTGGATTTGCGGCTTCCGGAGGCGATGAATACCGTCCAATTGCCCGAAAGCCCGGAAGTCGTCCTCTATATCAAAAAGGACGGGACGATGTACCTCAACCAGGACAATATCACTCTGGAAAAGCTTCAGTCCCAGCTCGAAGAGGCCTTCTTGACCGTGACCGAGAAGAAGCTCTATTTAAAAGCGGATGGAGACCTGGAATACGGAAAGCTGGTGGACATCTATAACGCGATCCGCGAGGCAGGCATCGAGAACATCGCCATTATCACGGAGAAAAAGACCGAAAAGGTCGGCTAGCTTTTAGCCCACGACTTATGTCCGAGGGGAAAGTGCTTTTTCCACATGGCGCTTTCCCTTCGGTATCCAGCCCATGACATCCCGCCAAATTTCAGCGCTTTCCATACATAAATAAAGCGGAATGTGTTTTCCTCCCCACTTTCTTAGCAGGCCGGCCACGTGCTGGAAAAGCTCCATTCGCAGAGGCTTAAAATAGCGGAGTTTTCCGTCCTGTCCGGCTATGAATTCCTCATACATGGTTTTGGTGCCTGGAAATCTGGCAAGAATCGTCTTCTTCAGATGAGGAGGGAACCTCAAGCTTCCGAGGCTGATCCAGGCTATCCGGGACGTGGGGACCATCGCCACTAGATCACGCACGACTCCGGCATACCCCTTCCTCCATCCGGCATGCCGGATGAGCGGGTCAAAATGAAACCCGACGGGGTATCCTCGTTCGGCGACGCACCGGGCGGCCTCGAGGCGCGCCCTGACGGGAGGAGATCCTTTTTCTTCGGCCCGGGCCATCTTCTCCGTGTTGAGCGACCAGGAAATGACGATATTGTCCTGGGGTTCAAGCGCCAGGATATTCCGAATATTGATCGTCTTGGTTTTGAGCTCCAAAAAGACGTCCGGCCGTTTCCGGAAATAATAAATGAGGTCGCGTGAAAGTAAGGTGAAATGATCGAGGGCCAGGGAATCGCCGAGCTCACCCGTCCCGATGCGCAGGAACCGGTTTTTATTTTTCTCAAGGAAGCCGTCGAGTTCCTGCCACAGATCTTCCAGGTTCACAAAAACCGTGATCCAAGGCTCGGCAAGATAATTCTGGAGGATGCAGTAGGCGCAGTCCAGCGGACATTGGAGGTTGAGGTTGATGATGAAATAGCGACAGCCGATATAATGGGGGGTGCAGGGGCAGGGCTTGACGAATTTGCCTTTCTGGACCGCGAGAAAGAGGTGCTTTTTCCCCTCTTGGAGCGGATCTTTCGCGCCGAGAATTTTTCCGATGGCCGCCTGCTTCTCCCTTTTTCCCCGGATCACAACCCGCGGAATTCCGCTTAAATTGTTCAAAATCCGCTGCGTCAGCGGATAGTCCAGGCTTTTTGCCTCGATCAATACTTTTTCAGGATAGAACGGGGATTCAGGCACGATTTTTCTTCAAACGGCCCTCGGCATCCCAGAGGTTTTTCAACCCCTCTTTTCGGGCCATCTCTTGAAGCTTATCCAGGCGGGCCTTGAACTCCCTCTCATTTTTAAATCGAAATGTGACCGACAGCCATTCATCCTCAAAAAAAGAAGACGGTTCGATTTTGACTTCTTTCGGCCAGCAGAGTTCTTCCAACGAACGATTAAAATGATCCTGCCAAGCGGAAAGGCGGGGATGCCGCATTTTCCGAAGCGCCGTCCGCAGGCGCTCGGATTTTTGAATGGCCGGCCATTTTTCGGCCCGAAGGATTTGCAGAATCTCGGACGCACCCAGGATTTTTCGCGCTGAGACATCCTTCTTTTTGGATATTTCCCGGAGGTCCTCAAGAATCTCTTTTTGTTTGTTCTGGCCGAGCGGAAGAAGGATAGGAAGGATGGCCTTGAGGTCTTTGGGCCGAAATTCGACAAGCATACAGACGACCGAAAACGGCAGGCTCTTTTCTTTAATAACTCTTTTAGCCTCGGGCTCCAGGGCGGCGATCTTGATATAGGATTCAAGGTAAAAATCGGTGGGAGGGACCTGGAGCAGGGGCATCATTTCTTTAAGGATCCTGGATTTTTCCATCCCGAAGCGGCCCAGCTTTGAAATGATTTGCGCTTTTTCGAGAAGGCGAAATTCGCGGACGGCCGCATTATCAAAAACGGCGATGAGGAAAGCTTTGAGGTCATCCGGCTCGTCAAGGACATAAATCGGGATCGAGGACAGACCGATTTTTCGGCAAGCCTGGACCCGTTTCCATCCGGAGACAAGGACAAATCCCTTCCTGCGTTTTGTCACGAGGGGCGGTTGAAGGAGCCCGATTGTCCGGATGGATAAAGCCAGCTTTTCCCACGAATCGAAATCAGAGACCTGGAACCGTGTGTCTTTGAGACGGATCTCGTTGAGGGATATTTTAACAGGTCCGCTTATTTTGACCATGCTTGTCTTCCCTATTTTACCTAAAACGGGGTCAAACCTACACTTTCTACGAGTTGTGCAGGTTTGACCCCGACTTATGAATTTGCTATTGTTATGTGCCCCGATGTCCAAACCATTGCCCTCCCTTGTCTGGCCCGAGCCGCTCTCGCATTTCCGAAGAGAAAAAGTCGTTTACATTCCATGTGATCTTCCCTCCGGTCTCATCAAAAAGCACCTTCATAAAAAAGCCGTCAGAGTCAAAACATCGGAATGGGGAACGCTGTTTCTCTTGAACGATAAAAACATTCTTTTCCAGGCCATGGGAGCTCCTCTGGCCGTGATGACGCTGGAAAGGCTAGCGGCCTCGGGCGCGCAAGAAATCCTTGTCCTCGGCTTTTGCGGCTCATTAAATCCCCGCTTTCCCATCGCCTCTATCGTCAGCGTGACAAAAGCCCATGCTGATGAAGGAACGTCCCGCCATTACATGCCCCGCAAAAAATATTTCTACGCTTCGCTGAATTCGAGAATCGCCGTCGAAAATGCTTTGGCCGCAGGGGGGCTTTCGTTCTTAAAAGGCACGGCCGTATCCACGGATGCTCCCTTCCGGGAGACCCAGGCATGGCTGAGAACTATGCAGGCCAAGGGCTGCGATATCGTTGATATGGAAACATCCGCAGTATTCGCCTTCGCCCTCTATCGAAGAATCCCTGCGGCCTCTCTTCTTATGGTCAGTGATGAGCTCTTTACGGGGACATGGCGGCACCATAATTTTTTTGACCTGGAATATGAAGAGCGGGTCCGCGCCTGTTTTTTCCCGTTTCTCTGAAAAGGAGGCTGTTATGAAACCTCGGGCGCTGATCACCCATATGCTGCTCCCCGAGGCCATGGATTTTCTGGCTCCGCGGGTCGATTATGACCTATGTCCGGAAAAAGATGCCCTGGCAAAAGACGACATCCTATCGAGGATCGCCGACAAAGAAGGGCTCCTCTGCCTCCTGACGGATGAGATTGACCGAGATATCATGGACGCGGCTCCCCGCTTGAAGATCATCGCCAACTGCGCCGTCGGATTCAACAACATCGACGTCGCCTGCGCCCGGGAAAAGGGTATCCTGGTCACCAACACGCCGGGAGTTTTAACGGAAACGACGGCCGACCTGACGTGGGCCCTCATCCTGGCCGTGGCGCGCAAAATTCCCCAGGCCGACCGCTTCACGCGGGCCGGGTTTTTTACCGGTTGGAAACTTGACCTCTTCCTGGGCAGGGAAATCACCGGAAAACGTCTGGGCATTGTCGGTCTGGGCCGGATCGGAAAAGCGGTCACGGAGAGAGCCCGCGGCTTCCGCCTGGACGTGGTTTATTTTGACAGCCGTCGCTTGAGCCGGTCAGAAGAACAATCCTCCTCTATTTCCTTTCTGCCCCTCGACGACCTCCTCCAAACTTCAGACATCGTTTCCGTCCACGCCTCCATGACGCCGGAGACCCATCATTTGCTTTCGCGGGATAAAATCCGGCTGATGAAGAAAGAGGCGATTTTTATTAATGTCGCCCGGGGTCCAATCGTGGATGAAAAGGCTCTGGCCGAAGCATTAGCCGAAGGGCGCCTCTTCGGAGCGGGTATCGACGTCTATGAGCGGGAACCTGAAATCGAGCCGGAACTCCTGCGCCTGGACAACGTCGTCCTCCTCCCCCACATCGGCAGCGCCACCTACGAGACCCGACTCAAAATGGCCATGGCGGCCGCGCGTAATCTCATCCAAGGACTCCGCGGCGAAAAGCCGGACAACCTCATCGTTTAACCGGAATTTGATCGGAAGCGAAGCTGTTGTGGGTTAAGCGGCTCGTTCAGGCTTCCGCTGCGGTAGCCGGCCAGGTCCAGAGCGACATAGGGATAACCGATTTTCTTGAAAGCGTCGACGATTTGACGGCGAAGGCGCGGCTTCAGGATTTTCGGGAAATCTTGGAGGGGAATTTCGATTCTGGCGATTTGGCCGTGATGGCGGACGCGGAGCTGGCCGAAGCCCATGTCCTCCAATAAATTTTCGGCCTTCCCGACTTTTTTCAAATCATCGATCGTAATTTTCGTGTAATAGGGAAAGCGTGAGGCCAGGCAAGCCAACGACGGCTTGTTCCAGGTCGGAAGGCCGAAGGACCTCGAAATCCGACGAATTTCCGCTTTGGTCAGCCCGGCCTCCTTTAAAGGAGACCTCACCCCGAGCTCTTGCCCCGCTTTTGATCCGGGCCTAAAGTCGCCGACGTCGTCCGCGTTCTGGCCGTCCAGCACATAGGGAATCCCCGCTTTCGCGGCCAAGCTTTTGAGCCGGGAAAAAAGTTCCTGCTTGCAGTGATAGCAGCGGAGCGGAGGATTTTTCACAAAATCGGGATTCTTGATCTCATGGGTGTGAATCGTTTTATGCAAAACCCCCAATCTTTCGGCGATTTTTTTTGCCTGCCGGATTTCCTGCGCCGGATAGGTTTCAGAACTGGCGATAACGGCCAGGACGTTTTTTCCCAAAACATCCGCAGCCGTTTTTACGAGCAGCGTGCTGTCCACGCCTCCGGAAAAAGCGATCAAGACTCTGTTCATGCTTTTGAGGATCTTTTGAAGCTTGGCCAATTTAGCAGACGTGGCTTTTCGCAGGGAGGTTTTTTTCATCAAAATTCTCGATGGCTTTTTTTACGCCTGGCCTGGACAAATTTTTCGACCTCCCGGACAAGCTCCTCCGCGATCTCATTTTCTTTCACCCGCCGCAGGAGCCGGCCTCCTTTAAAAATAACTCCCGTGCCCTTGCCGCAGGCGACGCCGATATCGGCCTCTTTGGCCTCGCCGGGACCGTTGACCATGCATCCCATGACCGCCACCGTGATATATTCCGTTATTCCAGACAGCTCTTTCTCCACGCGAGCGGCAATACGCCGCAGATCGACTTCAGCGCGGCCGCATGTCGGGCAGGAAATGAGGTTCGGGCTTCGACGGCGCAAGCCCAGACTTCCGAGGATCTGATAAGCGACGCGGACTTCCTCTTCCGGCGGCGCCGTCAGTGATACACGAATCGTGTCCGCCAAGCCTTCATGCAAGATGAGGCCGAGCCCGACCGAAGATTTCACGGCGCCGCAGAGGAGGCTTCCGGCTTCAGTGATGCCGGCATGGAACGGATAATCGACCTGCCGGGCCAGAAGGCGGTAGGCCTCAACCGTTCGCAAAACATCGGACGCTTTGAGCGAGACCTTGATCAAGCGGAAATCCAAGTTCTCTAAGAGCCGGATGTGCCGCAGGGCGCTTTGGACCATGGCTTGCGGAGTCGCTCCGCCGTATTTTTTCTTCAAATCTTTTTCCAACGAGCCGGAATTCACGCCGATCCGGATGGGAATTTCCCGCACGCGCGCCGCCCGCACGACCTCTTTGACGTTCTCCAAGGAGCCGATGGTTCCGGGATTGAGGCGGAGCCCGTCGCAGCCCGCATCGATGCAGGCCAGGGCCAGTCTATAATCAAAATGAATGTCGGCGATGAGCGGCAGGGCGGCTTTCTTTTTGATCCGGCCGAGCGCTTCGGCGGCTTCCCGATCGGGAATCGCCACTCGGACGATCTCGCAGTCGGCTTTTTCCAGACGCCCGATCTCGGCGACTGTCGCCACGACATCCCTTGTCGCGGTCTTGGTCATAGACTGGACGGCGATCGGCGCCCCCCCGCCGATGAGCACCCCGCCGATATTAATCTGCCTCGTTTTCCGCCGAGGCAATTCGACTTTTACTTTTTCCCTCACAACTCACCGTTCCTAAAAATATGGCCCTGTTCCATTTCATGTTTTTGTACATCACTTTTTTTTAAAACGGTATCAGGCTCTTCCAGCCGTTGGGCAGCCTTTTGACGACGTCATTGAGAATGATGAACACGAATAGCAACATAAAAATGAAAAACACGATTTGCGTCCAGATCTGTTTAAGCTTCGGGCTCAAATCCCTGCGAATAATTCCTTCAATAGCAAGAATGAAGATCTGCGTGCCGTCAAGCGGCAAGAACGGAATCGGCAAAAGATTGAGCACTCCAAGCTGAAGGCTAAAGAAGGCAATAAACCACAAAAGCTGGTTGAATCCCATTTGCAAGAAAAAATAAGACATATTTGCGATCTCGATGGGACCGCCAAGATTTTTGGTGGGCGATGCTTGGCCGGTGAATATTTTCTTTATTAAATCGACGAGCATGAAGGCCATGCGGGAACTCTCCTTGAGGCTCTGGTTCAAAGCATCAATAAAGCCGAATTTCTTTTCAACGGATTTCATTCCCTGGGAAATGCCGATCTTCCCCACCTTGCCTTCCCGCCGGGGCGTAATATTCAGGGTAACGGGATTTGCATTCCGGAGAACGGTGAAAACCAGATCTTGTCCGGCGTTTTTCTCAATGACTTCGATGAATTTATAAAAATAGACGGGCTGGCTATTGATCTTCTGAATGATATCGCCCGCCTTAAGGCCGCCTTTATCAGCGGGTGAACCGGTCGCAACCGTTTGGACCTGGATCAAAATCTTCCCATAGAATCCCGCATAGCCTTGATCAAACTTTATCTTTTTATTTTTCTCCGTAAGAAGCTCGACGGGTATGACCAGGCCATTCCTTTTGATTTCCAGGTTCAGGAGTTTGTCGGGCTTTGTTCCGACGGCGAACTCGACATCGCTCCAAGTCTTGACCTTCTGTTTGTTGATGCTTAAGATCTCATCGTCGATCTTCAAATCGGCCTTAGACGCCGGCGAGCCGGCATCGATCCAGCCGATGACGGGTTTTTCATCTAAATATTCAGCGACCGGCACGCCGATCATATTGACAATGGTAAAGAAGACTATGGCCAGAAGGATATTCATGACTGAGCCCATGGCAATGACCAGGAAACGCTGCCACCGGTTTTTTGCCATAAAATCGTCGGGCTCCAAAGCTCGGCCGGGCTCAAAAGCCCCCTCCCCAAGAAATTTGACGTAGCCTCCGATCGGGATCAAGCTTAGGCGATAATCCGTTTGGCCTTTTTTATGACCTAAAAGTCTTTTTCCGAACCCGAAGGAAAAGACCTCTACCCGGATTCCGACTAGCTTGGCCATGAAAAAATGGCCGAATTCGTGAATAAACACCAGGATTCCAAAGACAAGGATAAATGCCAGCAGGGTCCCGAAAATCGTGCCCATACTAATTCCTTTGTTGAATGAGATGTTTCGCTTGTTCCCGCATCAGCCGGTCTTCTTCGAAGACGTCGTCCAGAGTGCGGATTTTCTTCGTCTGGTAGCCGTCCAAAACCCTTTGAACGATTTCGACAATTTCCAAAAACCTTATGCGCCGGGCCAAAAAGGCGGCCACGGCGACTTCATTAACAGCATTGAGCGCGGCTGGAAAACTCTCCCCTTCCTGTAAGGCTCGGCAGGCCAGACGGATGAGCGGATAACGCTTCTCATCCACCGGATAAAATTCGAGCGTTTTCACGCGGGCCAAATCGAGCGAAGGGAGAGGCGCCTCCCTGCGGTCCGGATAAGTCAGCGCATACTGGATGGGGATTTTCATGTCCGTCGCGCTGAGCTGGGCGAGCACGGAGCCATCCCGCATTTCGACGAGGGCATGGACGACACTCTGGGGATGGATGAGGATGCCGAGCTCGTCCGGCCGGAGGTCGAACAGCCAGCGGGCCTCGATGAGCTCCAGGCCCTTGTTCATCAGCGTGGCCGAATCCACGGTGACCTTTCGGCCCATTTTCCAGCGAGGATGGGCCAGAGCCTCTTCGACCGATTTAGTTTTCAGTTGGCGAAGAGGAGTTCGGAAAAACGGTCCGCCGGAGGCTGTCAAGGTTACTTTTTTAATATGCGACTTTTTATCCTTCAAGATGCACTGAAAAACGCCGCTGTGCTCGGAATCGACGGGAATGATCTCTGCGCCAGCGGCCCTGGCCTCTTTCTGGAGGAAACGGCCGGCGACGACCATGGACTCTTTGTTGGCCAGGGCGACTCTTTTCCCGGCCCGGACCGCAGCCAGCGTGGGCTTCAGGCCATCGATGCCCGTGATCGCTGAAACGACGATATCCGCATTTGGATAGGCGCCGATTTCCTGGGCCCCTTCCGGTCCGTAAACCACACGGAGCGATGATTTTTTGAACCTTCGCCGCAAAAGGTCGGCGTCTTGTTTGCGCTCAAGGGATACGATGTCCGGCTTGAATTTCCGGATTTGCTCTTCTAAAAGCCGGCCGTTGGTGCCCGCCGCCAGGGCCGTCACGCGAAAATATTTCGCCTGCCGGCGGATGACGTCCAGCGTGTTCAAGCCGATCGTGCCGGTGGATCCTAAAATTGCGACATTTTGCATCTGCGGCTACTTCCAAAAAAAACGAATAAAATAATAATAAAATGGCGCGGCCAGGATCAAGCTGTCGATTCGGTCCAGAAAGCCGCCGTGGCCGGGAAGAATATTGGAGGAATCCTTAACGCCGGCCGCCCTTTTGAAGAGCGACTCTAACGGATCGCTCAATTGGGCTACGGCATGGACGAGTGCGCCGCAGATGACCGCCTGGAAAAGCCCAATCCGGGGGAGGAACAAAGCGCGGGCCGCGATGGCCGCCCCGCAGGCAAAAAGAATGCCGCCGATGCTTCCCTCCCAGGTCTTATTCGGACTGGCTATGGGCGTCATCTTATGGCGGCCCAAGAGCTTTCCGAACATATAGGCGCCGCTGTCGCCCAGAAAAATGACGATGAAAAGAAAATAGATATATAAAGGCCCTTTCTCGACGCGCAGAGGATATAAATAACCTAGCGTGAAGCCGATATAAACGGCGCCAAAAACCGTCAAGGCGAATGACGGGGGAAAGAGGACCATTTTTTCGATCGTGTTGAACGAGACGACGAAATAGGCTCCCGCCAGCATCAGGCCGATAATCAAGGCCATCTCAAAAGGCAGCTCTTTAAAATAAAACGAGGCGCCGATGAGGAGGGCGAACAGAATTCCCGCCGTTCGCCGGGGGGCCCATTTTCTTCGGCGGGCAAGATTATAGAATTCGAGAAGCGCAACGATAATGAAAGTCTGGAGGAACAAAAAAAAGATAAGGGCTGAGGTCCACTGGATCACGACAAAAAGGACGGCCAATAAAATGACGGCTGTCGGGAATCTTTTGCGGAGGCTCATTGGGGGGGACGGATATCACCGAACCTTCGTTCGCGTTTTTGATAATCCACCAGGGCTTGAAGAAAATGGCGTCTCCGGAAATCCGGCCAGTAGTCCGGCGTGATCCAGATTTCAGTATAGGCCATCTGCCAGAGCAAAAAATTGGAGATGCGGATTTCACCGCTCGTTCGGATCAACAAATCCGGATCGGGCAATCCCGCCGTATAGAGATAATGGGAAAATGCCTCTTCCGTCAACGCCGAAGGATCACCGGGCCTCTCCTTTAAAATCTTTTTAACGGCGTCGATGATTTCCGCCCGGCCGCCGTAATTCAAGGCCAGGCAGATCGTCATCCGGCCGTTAGACTTGGTGAGCGTCTCCACCCGATCCAATTCCCGGCGGATGTTAGAAGGGAGGCCGTCCTTTTGGCCGATCACCATCAAACGAAAATCATTTTCGACAAGCGCCTTGTCCTCTTTTTTCAGATAGTCCTCGAGCACCCGAAAGAGGGTTGTCACTTCTCTTTTCGGCCTTTTCCAGTTCTCCTGGGAGAAGGCGTAAAGAGTGAGAATTTTGACGCCCGCCCGGGCGCTCGTTTCGACGATTTCCTGGACCGATTTGGCGCCGGCTCGATGCCCCTCGATCCGGGACAAATTTCTTTTTTTTGCCCAGCGGCCGTTGCCGTCCATGATCACGGCGACATGGGTCGGAATTCTCGAAAAATCCAGCTCTCGGGCCAGGCGCTCTTCGCAGCTTCCGGGCTCGAGGAAGCCTTCCAAGTCCTTGAACATGCACTCATTATAGGTATTACCCTGGGAATTGTCAAAAAAGTAGACCTCAGCCGGTAGATTTGGTATCCTATGAGCTTAAAAAGAAGAGGTTTGCGCATGTGTTTGGGCATTCCGGCAAAAGTGGTCGAAGTCGACGAAGTCTACGAAACCGGCAAAGTGGACTATCTGGGAACGAAAATCCAAGCCAATTTCGTTCTTATAAACAATATTCGACTCGGCGACTGGGTCATCGTCCACGCCGGATTCGCCATCTCCAGGTTGGATGAGAAAGAGGCCCAAGAAACCCTGGATTTGCTCAGAGAAATCGCTTCCCAGATCTGATGAACGCTTATCGCGATAAAAAAGTCATCGAAGCCCTCCTTAAAACGATAGAAAAAAAAGTCCGCCTTAGCCCGGCCCCGATCCGGATCATGGAAGTCTGCGGCACCCACACGATGACGATCCATAAATACGGCCTGAAAAAAATGCTCGAGGCCGCTGGGCTGGATATGATTTCGGGCCCGGGCTGTCCGGTCTGCATCACTCCCAACGAAATCCATGAGGCCGCCATCACCTTAGTTGCTCAACGAGAAAACCTCATTCTCGCGACTTTCGGCGACATGACCCGCGTGCCGACCCGCCAAGGAGCCCTACAAAAAACCGTTCCGGCGTCGGGGTCCCTAATGAAAATCGTTTATTCACCCGAAGAAGCCTTGAACCTGGCCCGGCAAAATCCGGACAAAGAAGTCGTGTTTTTCGGGGTCGGCTTTGAGACAACCATTCCCTCGATCGTCCATACGGCAAAGCAGGCGGCAGTTGAGCGGCTGGCCAATTATTCGATCTTGTCCGCGCTCTGGCTCATCCCGCCGCCGCTTGAAGCGATCCTGGAATCCGGGGAAATCAAGGTCTCCGGGTTCCTCTATCCAGGACACGTCAGCGCCATCATCGGCCTAAAGCCGTATGAATTCGTCGCGGAAAGATACAAGCTTCCGGGCGCGATCGCCGGATTCGAGCCGGCCGATATCCTCCTCGGCATTGTGTCCATCCTCGACCAGATCATCGAACAAAAACCGCGCGTCGCGAATGAGTATTCAAGGGTCGTTCGGCCTGAAGGGAATGAGCGAGCCAAAGGGCTGATGTTCTCCATGACGGAAGTGAAGGACGCCCATTGGCGGGGGCTCGGGCTCATAGCCAGGAGCGGGTTGAAACTTGCGCTCGACTACGCGGCGTTCGACGCCGAAAATAAATATCGGCTTGGCATCGAGCCCGGAAGCGGAGACCTTCCCGGCTGCCGCTGCGGCGAAGTTTTGCGCGGCCTCATTTCTCCGCGGCAATGCCCCTTGTTCGGCAAAAAATGCGTTCCCGACTTCCCTCGCGGCCCGTGCATGGTGTCATTCGAAGGCGCCTGCCTCGTGCACTACAAATACAGCCCGTAGTTGCGCGTCTCGTAAATATCTTGTATTAATTGAGAGAATCATTTGAACGCGCAACCGCCGGGGAGTTTGAGGGGGGCGGAGTGGCCCCCCTTAGGGGTTCAGTGGAGCGCCGAAGGGGGAGCTTGACTCCCCCTTGGAAGTGCCCCGGATCTGCGAAATACTGGAACAAGGAATTTATGAGACGGGGCACTAAGTGATTATCATGAAAGGTCCAACCATGGCCGAAAAAATAAGCCTCGATCTCGGCGGCGGCGGCAAAGCCATGCGCGATTTTATCATCCGGACGATTGTGCCCACATTTAAAAACCCGCGCCTCGAGGAGCTCTTGGACGCAAGCCATCTCCCCGGCGGCTCGGCGTTCACGACGGACAGCTATGTCGTGGACCCCATTTTTTTTCCGGGCGGTGACATCGGCGCCTTGGCGGTCAACGGGACCGTGAATGACCTTGTCGTCTCCGGCGCAATCCCTAAATATCTATCGCTGGGCCTTATTTTAGAGGAAGGACTTGAATGGGCGGCGCTGGAAAAAATCCTAAAATCTATCAAAAATGCGGCGGCCAAGGCTCAGGTCCAAATTGTCACCGGAGACACAAAAGTCGTCCGCCGGGGACAGGCGGACAAGATCTATATCAACACGGCGGGCGTCGGAAAAATCATTGCCAAGCCCCGGACTTCTCGGATAAAGCCGGGAGATTGTATCATCGTCACCGGAACGCTCGGCGAGCATAGCCTGGCGATTCTTATGGCCCGGGGAGATTTCGGGCTTGAAGCCAGGGTCCGAAGCGATTGCGCACCGCTTACGTTTCTGCTGCCGTTGTGGAAAAAGGGCACAGTTTGGATGAGGGACATCACCCGAGGAGGATTAGCCACTATTCTTTCCGAGCTGGCGGACGGACTCCCCTATCCCCTGCTGATTGAAGAAGACGCCATTCCGCTGTCCCAAGCGGTCCGCGGAGCGACCGAAATTCTGGGAATCGACCCGCTCTATCTGGCCTGTGAAGGACGGGCCGTGATCGTGGCGCCCGAAAAACGAGCCTGTCAGATAGTCCGCGACCTCCGCAAGAATCCGCTCGGCCGGAGGACGCGAATCATCGGCCGGGTTGAAAAAAAGATCGGCAGGCCGGGCGAACTGCTGCTGCGGACGACGGCGGGAGGTTTGAGGAGGCTCGAGCTGTTAACGTCCGAGCTCCTGCCGCGAATCTGCTGATAAAGCAAATTGGGGAAATGTACGAATTTCTGAATTCGATACGTGTCCCCGGATTTTTATACAGGAGGAAAAACTTGAACCGTTTTTTTCTTCAAGCCGTCGGCATCTTGAGCCTGCCGATCCTTATGACGGCGGCGCAGCCGAAAACAACCCTCTCTGATCAACAAGGCTATCGTCCCGGCGATTCAAAAAACCTCGAATACGGCCGGTTCACCGATTTCCGTTCGAGCATCAAAGAGTTTAGAGAGCTTTTTGCCCTGATGAAAATGACTCTCAAACACAATCAGGTAATTTTTCAAGGAAAGACGGGGCCGGTCAGCGGATTTGCCGCAGGCTCCGCCTATCCTCAGGTCTGGCTGCGCGATGCCGCGACCATCATTCCGGCCTCAAAATATCTGTATGACGGCTCGTTCTTGCGCTCTTGGCTTATTGAACACTTGTCTTACCAAAAGGCCGACGGTTCGCTTGAAGATTGGATCGACAGCCGGGGTAGGTCCGATAAAAATACGACGGAAACCGACCAGGAAACGAGCGCCGTCCTGGCCGCTTTCCAAATCAGCCAAATCTCAGGCCCAGGCTGGCTTAAAGAAAAAATCAGCGGCGAAACGGTCCTCGCCAGGCTGGAAAAAGCGCTCCTTTTTGTTCTGAATCACCGCTTCGATAAAGCCCATGGGCTCGTCATCGGCGCCCACACGGCGGATTGGGGCGACGTGGACATGGGACATGCCGACGAGAAGGCCATTTATGTGGACGCCGAAACGCACTGGACATGCGACATCTACGACCAGAGCCAATTCTACGGCGCCGCCAGGGGATTGGCCTCCATGCTCTCGGCGCTGGGGCTTTCGGATCGAGGCCGGTTCTGGCTGGAGAAGGGCGCGCTGCTCCAAAAAAATACCGACAAATGGCTGTGGCGGGAAGACAAGGGATTCTACAAAGTCCATATTCATTTGGACGGTCTCCGTCACGACTTCGCTGAAAACGATATGTTCGCCATGGGCGGCAATGCCGAAGCGCTGCTCTGGGGATTGGCTTCCGAAGACAAATGCCCCCGGATCATCGAAAACGCGCTGGTCCGGCAAAAAGTTTTCAATGTGTCGACGATCAGCGGATCGCTGCTCCCCCCTTATCCCAAAGGATTCTTCAAGCATCCGGCTATGTCCGATCCTTACGAATATCAAAACGGCGGCCAGTGGGACTGGTTCGGCGGCAAGCTCATCTCGGCCATGTTCGAACACGGATTCAGCCGCGAAGCACGGGAGAAACTTCTGGAAATCGCCAAGAAGGACCTGGCCAACAGAGGCTTGTATGAATGGGACACGCCGGACGGAAAAGGGCGGGGAAGCGCTTATTATTCCGGAAGCGCGGGAAGTCTGGCCAAGGCGCTCTTTGAAGGATATTTCGGGATCAAAATTTCGCCCGATTCACTGGCGCTCGAGCCCAAGCTCGGCAAAGACAGCGCCGTCATCCATGTTTATGTTCCGGCGGCCGGCATATTCGCGGCCTATTCTTACCACTGGGACCGCGCAGAGCAAAAGCTGACTCTTGGCTATAACAGCAATTTCCAAGGACAGGGAAAAATCAAATTGCTTGCCCCCTGGTTCCCGCCGGGCCTGCCCGCGGATTCAGGCCGAATAAAAATCGAGGCGAAACGCGACGGCGTCGCCATCCCCTTCCGGCAATTCCTGCTTCATAACGATAAATTCATCATCATCGAAACGGATTTCAAAAACCACATTCTCGAAGTGCATATCATACGATAACGATATCGTTAATCCAAAGAGGAGGATCAAATATGAAGGCAAGGAAAAAATTCGGCGAATGGGCCGTGCTTTTTTCAATTTCTCTCATCCTTGTCGGAACTTCCTGTTCTAAAAATTCCGAAGGAAAATTGCTGGACATGACTTACGTTTATGATGAGAATACGATTTATTGGCCGACGGCAAAACCCTTTGTTTTAACCAAGCTCAACTGGGGCCTGACCGAGGGAGGGTGGTGGTACGCCTCAAATGAATATGGCGCCTCGGAGCACGGAGGGACTCATGCGGATGCGCCCGTTCATTTTGCCCGGGGAGGACGGACGATTGACCAGATTCCCCTTGAGGAATGGATCGGACCGGCGGTCAAGATCGATGTTAGGACTTTATGCAAATTAGATCGGGATTACCGTCTTTCTGTCTCTGTGATCGAAAGCTGGGAGAAAAAATACGAGAAAATTCCAAGCGGCGCCTGGGTGATCATGTTCACTGGAATTGGGACTCAATATTATCCTGACAGGAAAAAAGTTCTTGGAACTGATAAAAGAGGCCTGGAAGCCCTTCCCGAACTCAGCTTCCCCGGTTTCTCGTCGGAATCGGTTGAATTTCTGACAACGAAAAGAAACATCGCGGGAATCGCCATTGATACGCCGAGCATCGATTTTGGAAAATCAAAAGATTTTAAGGTCCATCAAATTCTCTGTGCCGCTGATAAGCTCGCCCTAGAAAATATCGCTCACCTGGACAAACTTCCAGACTTCGGCGCCAGGCTCTATATTATGCCGATGCTGATCAAAGATGGAACGGGTGCGCCGGCTCGCGTCTTCGCCGTCCTGCCCTGATTTGATTTGATCCATTTTGACCGTGGGAAAGCAAAGCCTACCGGAATCAGACTTCTAGGATGAAGGCTGATTTCCGCCGACGCACTGGCGGCTGGCCATACCGTCGGATTCATCATAATAAGCCGGGGTAACGAAACGAATTTTACCTGCGGAAAAATCATTCAGCTCCTCCCTGCTGGCTCGCATGACACCATTGTTCGTGCTCATCCACAGGTTGCCGGCATCGTCCTCAATGATGCCCAAGATATGATCATCAATCAAGCCCTGCCGCGTCGAACAGGACGTCATCTTTCCTTAAACTCCGACAACAAAGGTTGTCACGACCATCTCTTCTCCGTCAACTTCTGTTAGCTTTCTTGGTGAGGGGGCATGATTCAGTTTCGATTGCTTCCAGAGGAGAGGATCTCTGAAGCCTCTTCTGGCCTGTTTCCTGAATCTTTGTCCTTGCTGTGGCAGGAGTTTACCGCCCCCGACATCCGGAACGCACCGTCCTTTATCGGGTGTTGTTCTATTACTTCGAGTGCTTCCTGGCCGAATACGAGAGCCGATTCGAGAAGGATTATGGTTTCTTCCGTCCGATTGTCAAGGAAGTGGTGGAGCGCTACCTCGACTGCGGCAATCCGCGCTGCGGATTTGCCCGCATTCAGGGCCAGATGCGCATCATGGCCTTCCTCACAGACTATTCCGTTGTGGACAGGATTATCAATCACCTCAAGCTCGCGTTCGTGGCATCGAAGCCTCCCCCGCCTCAGGTCGCTTATCAGGAAGTTTTGATGGCTGCCGAGACCTCGGCTGAGTATTTTTCATGATCCTTTCTTTAACCGGGAGGAGAGGTCTATCGGATTTTAGATGCTTTTATTATTTCCCTAGACTCTTTATCTCATCTTCCGCCATATTCTGCTCAAGTTGACATCCATACCCATTATTTTTTATCATTCCTGACGATGGGAGGAGGTAAAAGTGGCAAATGAATGCCCATTCAGCCAGCTCAGCAGAAAACGAAATTCTTATCAACCCTCCTCGACTATACGGAGGGCCAAAGCGGAGGAATCCGCTTGTTTGTCATCCCCCCGCAATCGCCTAAGCTGCAGGGTTATGTCGAGAGGTCGAACCGAACGCATCGGGAAGAGTTTTATGAAGTGGAAGAGATCGCGATCTTGCTCGAGGACCACAATCAACATAAGCCAAGCCGTCACTAAGCCTCTGAACGAGTTCACGTCCTTGACAATAGTCGGCGGTCAGGAATATCTTTTTCCCGTGAAGGGTGGTTCCGATTCCGATCTGAACGGGAGGGGTCGTCGCGTTGCGCGAAAAAGCAAATTCCTATAATTTTTAGCTGGAGGAAACGCTATGTCACTGCGTGAGAAAGCATTCGCCACGACATTTATCCTTGCGGGTCTGAGCGCCCTGGCAATGGCGACGGCACCTACATTGGCCCATCAACTGGCCACGCCCCCGGCAACGCAAGCCGTACTCGACGAGCAGGTGCTGCTGGCAAAGTCAGGCGGGCGCGGTTGGTCCGCGTTAGCCAGAGTCAGCCCAGACGGGCGGGTGGTCATGCGAGTCCGGCAGGACAAGCAATGGAAGTTGCTCGTCAACGGGCAGCCGATGGGTCCCGCTGGCAACTTGATATCGACGCCGCTGTTCAGCCCGGACGGGCGCCGCCTCGTGTTCACAGTGGTGCGCGGTAATCGGACGTCCTTGATTGTGGACGGCGAAGAACGGGCGAGTTGGGCGGGTAATCAGCTGATGACCTGGCAGGCCTTCGATCCTGGCCCCCCGCCGGCGCGGTTCAGTCCCGACGGCGAGACGCTGGCCTATACAAGCTATGAGCCGGAGGGGAAACAGGAGCGATGTACCACCCAAATATTAGGACAGCCTCCGGAACGAGAGTCCGGTGAAATAGTGTCGGTCAGTGGAGGCAAGCCATGCCTCGCATTACGCTCTGGTTCCCGCGACGGGGACCCCTGGTCCTTAATTGTCGACGGCAAGCGAGGCCCGACACTTGAGTCCTGGCAAAATATTTATCCCCCCTTTGCCGGCTTCACTTTCAGCCCCGATGGGACACGATACGCATATGTCGCGGCGGGCGAGTTTATGATACCGTCGCTCAAGGTCAAGGACACCTACTACTCCAGCAAGGATGCTGTGCCGCCGGGGGCGCTAGCCGAAGGGGTTCCAGTCATTGTGGCCTTTGAAGGGGCGACCGTCATCATCGACGGCCAGCGGTCCGGTGCGGGGTTCATCCCCAAAGGGAGCCTGGAATTCGAGGCCGGGAAGAGGGCGCAACAAGAGAAGGGCAAGTTTGTAGCATGGAATTACATCTTCAGCGAACCGGTGTTCAGCCCCGACGGAAGCCGCGTCGCTTTCGCGGAGGTGGAATTCAAAGGCACCAAAGGCTTCTCGTCGGCCCCCGAGTTCAGTGGGCGCGTTTATGTCGACCAGAAGCCCGGCTCGGCCTATACGGTGCGCGGAGGCATGGGCGGGCCAACCCTCGGGGACAACGAATTCCCGATCATTCTGCGCGGCCTGCACCCCGCCTGGGCGGGTGTCTCGGCGCCTGTCTTCAGCCCCGACAGCCAGCACATGGCCTGCGTGGGCCACGCCGAGGGCCAGACGGTCGTCGTGCTCGATGGGGCAATCACCGCGCGGCTGCCCGGGACGAAAAACGATTTCGCCGAACTGCTGACGTTCAGCCCTGACAGCCGCCACCTCGCCTTCGTGACGGGTAGCGCGAAGCCCGCCTACTGGACGGGCCTGGACACGCACGCGCGGCGACGCGTCATTGTCGACGGGGTGGCTGGCCGGGAATACGACGCCTCGAGTATCGAGTGCCTGGTCTTCAGCGCTGACAGCCGGCACGTCGGCTACATCGTGTATCCCCACGGGGGGTTCACCACGAAGGCGGTCGCCGTGCTCGACGAAAAGGAGAGCAGAATCTATAACGTGGTCTATTCCAAGACGTTCCGATTCTCCGGCGCCGACCGCGTGTCATACGTTGCGCTCGACGAAGAGCGAGGCTTCTTCCGCGTAACCCAGACGGCGCGCTGAAATCTGTGCACTTCGACATAACCGATCGTTTGTTTCTGAGAAAGAAATAAATCAACCCGACTGGGCACGGATTTTCGTCCGGAGCCAAGCCCGGGCCAGTTTGACCGGCTTGAGCTTCCCCCGTTTCCGGGCCATGTCGATATAGGTCCGAACGAGCGTGGGCGGCACATCCCTCTGCTCGGCGTCCGGCTTCCGGGCGAGGGTTAAACTCATGCTGGGGCAGGTCGCGACGCACAGCCCGCAGCCGATACAGCGGGCCGGTTCGAGCCGAATCCCGTCACCGTCCTTCCGTGTCAGCGCGCTCATCGGGCAACGTTCGAGGCACGTGCCGCAGTCCGTGCAGGTTTCAACCCGCTGGGAAACTCGGAAAGGCGTTGAGACGAACTCAGCCGGCCGGGGAAGGGACTTGATCGTCCGCAGAACCCCGCAGCAGCAGCTGCAGCACATGCAGATGTTGGCGATCTTGCGGGCGTTGCTCGGCTGGAGTACGAGCCCGGCCTCGCTTGCCTTCTTGAGGATGGCCAGGGCTTCTTCCCGGTCGATGACCCGGCCCATGCCGTTCTTCTCGTAGTAGTCCACGGCCCGGCCCATGATGAGGCAGGCTTCCTCGGGCTTGCCGCAGCCCTGGCCCATCATCGTCCGTTCCCGGCGGCAGATGCAGGGAGCCACGAGAAATCGGTCCTGGCCGCGCAGCATCTCTTCCGCCTTCTTGATCATGTTCACGGGAATTGGGACTCAATATTATCCTGATAGGAAAAAAGTTCTTGGAACTGATAAAAGAGGCCTGGAAGCCCTTCCCGAACTCAGCTTCCCCGGTTTCTCGTCGGAATCGATTGAATTTCTGATAACAAAAAGAAACATCGCGGGAATCGCCATTGATACGCCGAGCATCGATTTTGGAAAATCAAAAGATTTTAAGGTCCATCAAATTCTTTGTGCCGCTGATAAGCTCGCCCTAGAAAATATCGCTCACCTGGACAAACTTCCAGACTTCGGGGCCAGGCTCTATATTATGCCGATGCTGATCAAAGATGGGACGGGTGCACCGGCTCGCGTCTTCGCCGTCCTGCCCTGATTTCCAGGCCGAGCCCCGCGGTTTGAACTATGGCCCGCGCATTTTCCGACAATCTTTGCGTCGACTCGGCAATGCTCGATTTATCCATCGGATCTTGTTTGAACAGAATGATTAGGGAATCTGACTTTCGCTGTCAACTTGAACATGAGTCATTTGAATAAAACAACCAAATAACGGAGCCTATCATAGCGCACCTTTTCGGGCGACTACAATCTCAACGGGCAAGCCCAGATTCTTCTTGAGAGTGATATCAAGAATATGAAACCCAGCTTTCTGGACGGCTTCCTGGACAAAAATCGGACGACAGTCCAAAGAGCGAGGGAATATCCGATGCGCCCATTCATAAACCCGTCCGACCCAGCCGGACATCCTTTTTTTTGACAAAGCGACAACGCAAAGTCTCTTTCCCTCGCGGAGGACTCTGGCACATTCGCTTAAGACATCGGGGATTTCAGGAGTATCGAAAAGTTCTAAGGTGAAACAAACGAAAACCACATCGAAACGGTCGTTTTTAAAAGGAAGCCGCGCTCCGTCTCCACGGACGAGTCTGACTCTTTCCGAAAGCCCGGCCTTCTGGATCTTCTTTCTTGCCTGCCGGCACATCCCATGTGAGATATCCACGCCGAAGATCTGGCTGGATCTCCGTGAACTCCCCAGGGAGACTAGACCGCGACCGGTTCCGAACCCGATCTCGAGAACGATGTCGCTTTCCCTGACGCCGAGCTTGCGGAGCCCGAACTCTCGAAAGGCTCTCTCCCAGAATCCGGCCAAAACATCATAGCCGCGGCTTAGACGATCATAGTGGACTCTGGCCGCGTCCTTGGATCGGCTAACCCGGCTGATTCCCTCTTCGGCCTGAGGCATGCTACACCCATACTCTTTAATGAATGATCTTATTTTACGTCCTGCAACAGACGGAGGCAATTCGCCAAGAACGCCCAGACCTGCCCGACATCGGCCAGGCGATAGCGGGCCCGCGTCTCCCTCCCCGAGCCTACGTGAACGGTGATCGAATCCCGGCCGAGCACCCGGAACGCGTCCTCGTCCGTTCGATCGTCGCCGATGAAGATCCGCAGCGTTCCTTTTTGCCGCGGAAGCCAATTCATGAGCTTGCGGATTCCCACGCCTTTATCCCAATCGATGTCAGGCCGGATCTCGAGAACCTTCTTGCCCTCGGTAACGATAAAAGTTCCGCGCGTTCGACGGACCTCATCGTCTACGATTTTTCTCAGCGGGGCGACGAGGGCGGGATCCAGTCGCCGGAAATGGACGCTCCCCGTGACGCCCTTATTTTCGATAAGAAGCCGGCGGAAACGTCGGGTCCTGGCCTCTATCCTCTTTAGCAGGCGCCCGAGCGCGGAGCGTCTCTTTTTTGCCAGGGGATGGACCCAGGTCCGCCTGCCCCACGTCGCTTCCAGGCCGTGATTGCCGATGTAAGCCAGGCGTTCGATACCGACGCATCGGCGGACATCGGCGAGAGATCGTCCCGATACGATGCAGACAAACATCCTCTCGCTCAAAGCCTCCAAGAAGCGCTTTTTCCGGTGAGGAAGCACAGCTCGATCTGGAGTCCGTTCGATGGGAACTAGCGTCCCATCGTAATCCAGAAAAAGGAGGAGGCGCTGGCCGGGCTTGATCATCCGCAGGATTTCTCTCATAGACGGATGATATCCTCCTGTTCATAAAGCGAGAGGAAGAGAAGCAGGTAATCCCTGATGTGACGGGTGATGAGAAAATTGTTCTTGATGTGTTCCCGCCCGTTCATTCCGAGCCTTTCCGCGTATTGGGGCGCGTTTAACAGTTGCTTGATGTAATAAGCTGTTCCCTCGATGGAATGGCTCAGGATGCCGGAGTATTTGTGGGCGATCTGAAGGGGAATGCCTCCCACGGCCGAGGCGACGACAGGCTTAGCTTTCCACAGAGCTTCGGCGACGGTCAGCCCGAAACCTTCCTTCAAAGATTTTTGAAGGATGACGTCCGAGGCCCTCTGGAGGGCGTTGATCTCGATATCGCTGCCCGGCGGCAGGAAGAGGACGAAGATGTCCGGATCGTCCGCGGCCTCCTGCTTGACCTCGGCCAGCACCTTCATCCCCTCGGGATCGTCGGTCGCTCCGCCGCCGGCCAGGACAAGCTGGCAATCGATATGCTCCTTGACCATCTTGTAGGCCCGAATGACGCCGACGGGGTCTTTCAAGTAATCGAAGCGGGAGACCTGGGTGACGATAGGCCTGTTCCTATTCAGTCCGAACCGCTTGCAGACGGAATCAATGAGGTCTTCGGGGAGCTCCTTATTTTTGTCGCTCAACGGGTCAATGGACGGCGAGATAAGGATCTGCCGGATGGCCAAGGGCCGGGAAAACGCGGGGGCCGAGAAGACGGCCGCGTCGTAGGATTCGACGAATGTTCGCAGAAACTCCCAGACATCAGGCTGAGGGTTCGTGAAATCGATGTGGCATCGCCAAATCCATTTTCCGCCCCGCGAACGCTTCTCCTCGACCAGGGCGACGGGCTGGGGATCATGGACGAACGTGATCTCAGCGCCGCGCAAGACCTCCTTCGCGTTTTGCCGGTTGACCTCGACAAGATAATCCAGCTCTCCCGGCCCGAACGTCTCCGCAACACCGTGCAGGGCGTTATGGATCCTTTTAGTCAGGTTGAAAAATTTTTCGTTCCCCTTGATGACGTCCCACAAGACATTGACGCCGAGATCATGGAGGAGCGGCAGTATCCGGCTCAGGATCTCGGCCACCCCCCCGCCGACGGCCGTAGAATTGATATTCTGGACAGTCTTCCCCCGAAGCCGTTCGGCCAACAGATACAGCTCTTCGATGGTGCTCGAACCCACGATCGGAGCGTAGTCGTTAATCCTTGACATATTCGCCCACTTTCTGAACGATCATTTCGCGCAAGCCCTCCAAGGTGAAGGTATAAGGATCCAGGCGGGAGATGTCGCGGGCCAACTTCGTTTCGCCCAGGTCCTCGAACCAGTCGGAGAAGTCATTATCACCCTTCTCCAACCGCAAACGGGCTTCAAAGACATGGAAATAGATGGAGTCGATGCTGACCTTCTGCAAGATCTCCCGGAATTCGCCAAGGCCGCGGGCTTCGTAGGGCGTAGGCAGGATGAACGTCCGGCACGACATGAAATGAAATTCCTCTCCTTCTTGGCATTCCCCATTCTGTCCGTCCCGCTCCGCAAGGGCCGATCTCAAGATGTCGAGAAAAGCCGCCCGGAGACTGCCGATGCTGCGAAACTTGACGGTGTCGACGCTGGCCAGCCGTTCCCCAAGGGCGTCCTGGCCCAAGGCAGTGGTCACCCAGAAAGCGAAGTCATTCGGCGGTTCGGGAGACAGATAATGGTGCTGCTGGATGAACCGGTGGGTATGATAGTAAACGGAGCTCCCCGGAATCTCCTGCAGGCCGGTGAACAGCTCCCGGGCGTCCTTGGCCCGCCGTCCCAAGAGTTCGACGAGATTAAGACGCGTCATAAAATGAAAGGACCTGGCCATGTTCTTACATCAGCCTTTTCATCTCGTTGACGATCTTGCCCGCCCACCGGTAGACGTTATTCTCCTTCACGGATTCTCTCATCCGTCTCATCCGTTCAGTCTGCTGGTCTGGCGGCATCTCGATCGCCTGCTTGATGGCGTCGGCAAACTGGTCCGTGGCGATCGGATTAACCAGGATGGCTTGCTCCAGTTCGCGCGATGAACCGGTGAATTTGCTAAGGATGAGCGTTCCTCTCTCGTCGATCCGGGAGGCCACGAATTCCTTGGCGACGAGATTCATGCCGTCATGGATCGAGCTGACGATGCAGAGATCGGCCGCCCGATAATACAGCAGGAGATCGTCCAAGCCCAGGTGCTTTTTATGGAGGAGAATGGGCTGCCAATCTTTCTTCTTCCATTTTTCGTTGATATCCAGCATTCGGCCGTAGATCTCGTCGTTATAGGCCCTGTATTTGGGGATATGGATGCGGGACAGAGGACCCAATTGAAGAAAGACGAACTTGCCGATGTACTCCGGATATTTCTCAAGGAACCGATCGATGGCGTTGAAGCGCTCCACGATCCCCTTCGTATAATCCATCCGGTCGACCCCGATGCCGAGAAAACGGTTGCGGAGCCGAAAGTCCATTTTCAAGAGAGAGATCCGACGCTCGATGTCCTCGCTCCGGGCTTTGGCCTCGACCATGTCGTAATCGATGCTGATCGGGAATGGCCGGACCAGCGTTTCCCGGCCGCCCTTGAAGACCGAAAGCCGTTCCCGGTCGACGCGGACCTCCAGAAAGCGGTCGACGGAATCCAAAAAATTCATCCCATGGTATCGGACATGAAAACCGAGAATGTCATTGCCGAGGAGCCCCCACAAAAGTTCTTCCGCCTGCGGGCAGACGCGGAACGACTCAGGATTGGGCCAGGGGATGTGCCAGAACTGGGCGACGACGATATCAGGGCGTCGCTCCTTGATCATCTTGGAAAGCAGGGCGAAGTGATAGTCTTGAATGAACACGAAACCCTGATCGTCACCGATTTCCTCGATGACGGCGGCGGCGAATTTTTCGTTGACGCTTTTGTAAACCTCCCAGTCGCTCTCCCGGAAGATGGGACGGACATGGACGATATGGCACAGCGGCCAGAGTCCTTCGTTCGAATACCCGTAATAGAACCTGTCCTCTTCCTCCTTGGTCAGCCAAATACGCCGCAGCGTATAGCTGGGATTATCCGGAGGGACCTGGACGTGATCGTGCTCATCCACCATCTCCCGGTCGGCCTCTCCGGAGCCGTGGGCGAGCCATGTGCCGCCGCAGGCTCGCATGACCGGGTCCAACGCCACGGTCATCCCGCTGGCCGGGGTCATGCACTGGATGCCATTGTCGCCATAGGTGTGGATATAGGGTTCGCGGTTCGAAACGACCAGGAATTTATGAGTTCCGATCTTATCTCTAACGACGTCCTTCAAGCTTTCTTTGGTCCAACTCATGGTTATAAGCTCCTTCGAACGAATCCCGGGCTAAAAACGTTTAGAATGAAGAAATAGACAGCCATCATCGTCAAGCCTACAGGCAGCCCGATTGCTCTTCGGATTGTTTCTGAAGTGTTTTGTTTTGATCGGTCATCGTCGCCTCCATATCCGCGCTCAGTCAGAACGCTCGCCTTAGGGCAACAAAAATAATGCCCTCGGTCGATATGGATAGCGGCCCGACCATCCCAATTGATATTGCCTGTGTGACATAATCGTATGTCACACACCCAAACATATTTTATGTTGGACAGAAAGTATTTTCAATAGCTAGTGCCGAATACGAGCAAAGTTATTCTTCGAAAGCTTTTTCCTCCTCCTCCCGCCAATACTCTTCCCTCTCCTTCGCATCCTGATGTTCCTTGACTTCGTAACAGTCTCTGCAAACGAGATCATATTCATAAAAGGGATCATAAGTAGCAATGAGACATTGGTCGCAAATTAGCTTTCCGCATCTCTCACAGTTCGAGAAATGAGGCGAGCTATATCCGAATATTTTGATAAATGGGGAAACGAGTATTGTGTCCCCGATCAGATGTTGATCCGGATGGGCAGGATGACTGTCGTAATTCCCTTCCAGCGGAGTTGCTGCTGGATGGCGAAGGCCGTTTCGTTGTGCATCAACCTGTGGATGAGGCCGGATTGCCGAAATACGGACTGGCCGGCGAAGACCGTAGATTTTGGGAACTTCTTGGCGATGGATTCCACGAGGCTGCTCGCCGTTTTGACGATGTCCGTCCCCAGGTCATATCTGAAATCCGCGGCAAACCCGAGTTTGCGGGCCAGCTCGACATATTTCCGGAGAAAATCGCAGACCGAACCCTCCATGCAGGAGACCGCGTCCGAACCTTTGAACGAGCCGACATCCACTTCGGCGACAGACACAAAAATAAAATTCTTATACATATCTGGGAAGGAAGCGAGGATGGACAGGAAGGTGTGCACGCCGAAGCCGTTGTAGCCGTTGACGAGCTGAATGGCGGTCATGGCTTTCGGGTCCACGGGCATCGTGTTGACGGGTCCCTTGGTCGGCAGGTTCAAGAGCAAGTCGTCCAGTTCCCGGACGCCGCCGCGGACCTTGTTGTAATGCGCGCGCGTCATGAAGCAAAGGACGATGACAATCGAGGTGATGACGAACGTCAGCCAACCGCCCATAGCGAACTTTTCGATCGAGGTGATGACGAGGACCGTCAGGCAGAGGGCCAGGCCGACGATATGGACGGGAAGATACTTTTTCCATTTCTTCTCTTTGGCCCGGTTTTTGATGAAAAAGCGCGACATGCCGAGCTGGGACAGAGAAAACGTCAAAAAGACGTTGATGGAATACATGACGACCAGCGTCGTGATGTTGCCATGGGAATAAAGAAGAAGGAGGATCGCCGCGCCGCCCATGAGGATCACTCCGTTTTGGATCGAGAATCGGTCGGACAGGGATGCGAAGCGATGAGGGAACCAGTAATCCACGGCCATGTTGGCCATAACCCGGGGACCGTCGACAAATCCGGTCTGGGACGCGACGAGAAGAAGGGCCCCTTCAGAGAAGATCGTGATGAGAGCGAGCGCTCGTCCGATCTTCCATCCTCCAAAGACTTTTCCGGCAAGGACGGCATTCAGGGTCTGACCCTCGATGGGTTGGACTTTAAGCAACAGGTAGCAGACCAGGATGCCGCCGGCCGTGACGGCAAGAGATGTGGCAAGGTAGATCATAGTCCGTTTCCCGTTATGCACTCTCGGCTCCCGAAGGATCTGAAGGCCGTTGGAAACGGCCTCAATTCCCGTATATGTCCCCCCTCCCATGGAGAATGCCTTCAGAAAAAGCAACAGCATTCCGCCTCCGCCGAGGACGGCCAGCCCAGCGTTGAAATCTGTGCGGATCTGGTGAGAAACGGGTCCGATCTGGGGAATGTGAGAGAGGATGCCATATCCTATGAGGAGGATATGGGTGATTACGAAAACAATGAAAATTGGCGCGAGCAGCGACACGGACTCTTTAACGCCCCGGAGATTCAAGATGACGAGAAGGATGATGGCGCAAATATCGAACGGGATCTTATATTGCTGAGCCGAGGCTGGGAAAAAACTGAAGATGGCGTCTCCGCACGAAACGATCGAGACGGTGATGGTCAGCATGTAGTCGACAAGGAGTGCTGCACCGGAAACGACTCCGGCTTTTCCGCTCAATGTATGCGTCGCTACGATATAGCCGCCGCCGCCCGATGGAAAATATTCGATGATCTTGGTATAGGCGAAAGAAATGATAAGGACCGTCGTAGCCGTCGCGATGGCCAAAAAGATCGCCAAATACGTGTGTTGGCCGAGAGTCTTGAACGCTTCTTCCGGGCCATAGGATGACGATGACAAACCATCTGCGCCCAAACCGATCCAGGCCAGGATTGGAATCAGGGCCAGCTTATGGAATAGTCTTGGGTCCTTGATGCTCCGCGGCTTTCCGATGAGCGTGTGTTTG
>Ga0315282_10003493_pt1 | contig 28146 bp, 23 predicted proteins | sample YL17G07_20_MG_FD_203693 | JGI IMG/M metagenome (GOLD analysis project Ga0315282, IMG submission 203693) | Sediment microbial communities from Yellowstone Lake, YNP, Wyoming, USA - YL17G07_20 | ecosystem: Environmental > Aquatic > Freshwater > Lake > Sediment | place: USA: Wyoming | collected...
ACGTCTGTATTTGGCCGGAAATACCAAATGGTATATGAGTACCGTAACATTATGACTTTTGTGGACATATTCGCTCACATAGACATTTTACGCCGCAAGCGGCGGGGAATACAACCCGAAGTGAATTTAAATTTCAATACCAATTTGACAGTCAGCATTAAGTGTGCCAAATATCTAACGATATGATTTCATTAAGTTTCTAGGTTTGGTTAGATTTAAATTAAACTTTCTCCTTAATTACTTATGTCCATTTTATGGACAACTATTTAATAATTTTATGAAATTAAAGATTTTTTATGTTGTATTTTTTCACGGACATGTATTATTTTCTGGACAATCATCTGGTTTTCTGATTAAATCATTTACCGATGAAATAATCTTTTAGAAATTGCGAGGTTTCTTATGGGTGGACATAATGACCCTATGGAAATTATCAAAGAAGGTTTGGGTAACTATTCTCTGACCCCACTTATAGCCGAAGCCATTAAATTCTATCTTAAGAATCGTTACGAAAGTTTGATTGTCGTTAACGAAAGCGAAGAAATTGAGTTTATGGATAACTTAACAGAAAAGTTTTTCAACTTATCGAGTGGAGAAGCTAGAGGAAAAAAAATACTCGAAATAGTTCCTTTTTCAGAACTCCCTGAGGTCCTTTCAACAGGCATCCCCCATATCGGTAAAGTTCTCAAAGTCAAAGAACGTTACCGTCTAAATTCTAGATTTCCTTTATACAGGGATGATAAAATTATCGGCGCTATTGGAAAAGTTATATTGAGCTCTTTTGATGAGCTCGAAAGAGTGAAGAAAGAAGCTGAACAATCTAGGTTAAATCTCCTAAATGCAGAAAGAAGAATAAGGAATGAATATCAAGCAAGCTATACCTTTGACCATATTCTAGGAATCAGTAAAAAAATGAGGGAGGCCAAAGAACTTGCCATGAGAATGGCCAGGTCCTACAGCGATATTTTGATCCAAGGGGAAAGTGGAACGGGTAAAGAAATGTTCGCCCACGCAATTCATAATGAAAGCAAACAAAAATCTTATCCTTTTATCAAAATAAATTGCCCAGCAATTCCTATCGAACTGGCAGAATCTGAATTATTTGGTTATGAGAAAGGGGCTTTTACAGGAGCAAGGCAAGATGGCAAGCCTGGAAAATTTGAATTAGCCGAAGGAGGCACAATTTTATTAGACGAAATTGGTGCATTGCCGTTATCTATTCAAGCTAAACTTCTCCGAGTAATTCAAGAAAGAGAAATTGAGAGGCTTGGGAGTAAAAAACCACTAAAATTGAGATTCCGTTTAATTACAAGTACAAATCTGGATATTAAAAAACTTTCTGACGAGGGAAAATTCCGAATCGATTTATTTTTCCGTTTATCAAAAGCAATCCTGCATCTTCCTCCATTGAGAGAAAGAAAAGAGGATATTCCAATATATATCTCTCATTTTCTAAACGTATTTAATAAAAATTTTGGAACGCAGATAAAAGTGGTCTCAAAAGAGGCTTTAGACCTTTTAAACCGACATGATTGGCCTGGCAACGTCCGTGAACTCGCTAATATCCTTGAACAATCATTTTACACTATGAGAGGCGCTGAGATAATCAGTCCTGACCATTTACCTGAGGGACTTAAGGGGAATATTATATCCCTTCGTTTACATCAGAAAATTAGTAAACCGCTAAGAAAAATTATTGATGAAACTGAAAGAGACCATATTTTTGAAACACTTAACTATTACAAGGGAAATAAAAGGAAAACGGCGCAACATCTTGGAATTCAAAGGTCAACCTTGTATTCGAAATTAAAAAAATTTGGGTTAATGTAAATTTTTGAAATTCGCTAGAAATTACTTAGAAAATAAATACACCCTAATCAAGCAGCCGCCTGAAGGGGTTCAAGAGTGACTTTATAACCTAAGGCTTCCAATCGCTTGGTAAAGTGATGTTTAATGTATGAGACATTCAATCGGTCGAAATAATCAGCTCCCAATTCAGAGTAGGGAAGTTTATGTTTGAGGATATGATACGCCATCACGATCATTGCATGCGCTACGGCCACCGTCGCCTTCTTCTTTCCTCGACGTCGAACCATCCGATGGTACAGTGCGCTGAGATAGGTTTCCTTTGCTCGAGAGACTGCCCAGGAAGACTCCGTCAGTCCTCGCTTCAACCATCGGTCTCCTTTCCGGGTCTTCCCACTCTTTCGCTTCCCAGCGCTCTCATTGTTTCCAGGACAAAGCCCAGCCCAAGAAGCCAAGTGACGATGGGTTGGAAACCGACTCATGTCTGCCCCGATTTCAGCCAGGATCACCTCCGCCATTCTCTGTTTCACCCCAGGGATCGTCTTCAGAAGTTCGATCTCCTGCAAAAAAAGGTCGAGACGCTTCTCCACCTCCTTGCTCATCTCTCCAATGGCTTCATCCAAAAAATCAAGATGAGAGAGGATTTGCCCCAACAGAAAACGATGATGAGGGCGAAAACGTCCTTGAAGCGCCTCTTTCAAAAGAGAGAGCTTGTTGCGCAATCGACCCTTGGCCAAATCCGCCAATACCTCTGGCTCTGTACTTCCCGAAAGAATGGCTTCCAGCATCGCCTTCCCAGAAACTCCCATCACATCCGTCGCTACCGAGGAAAGCTTGATGTTGGCCGTCTCCAGAAGCTTTTGCAACCGATTGATCTCACGCGTTCGCTCATCGCTCAAGGACTTCCGATATCGCGTCAGGTCTCGAAGGTCCCGAATAGGCTGAGGAGGAATGAAGCTCCCCTTGAGCAATCCATGGGACAGCAAATCCGCAATCCACTCACAATCTTTGATATCGGTCTTTTTCCCTGGCACCGTCTTGATGTGGCTGGCATTGACCAACAAGACCTCAAAGCTTCCTTCCAGAAGATTGAAGACCGGTTTCCAGTAGACCCCTGTACTCTCCATGGCAACATGAGTCACCCGATGGGCCAACAACCAATCGTGAAGCACCAGAAGGTCCGAGGTCATCGTCCGGAAGGTCCGAATCTCTTTTTGGACCTTCTCTCCCTCCCGGATCATAACACAAGCCGCCACCGTCTCTTTGTGGACATCCAAACCACAACATCTTTTGTAAACGATTTCCATCAAGGTCTCCTTTCTCAGCCACCTCCAGAGGACGTTCTGTCATTGAAGACTTTACTTGGCGTGCTCTTTAATCAATCCAAGGCAACAGTTTGGGGTGCCTTAAAACGTCCAGGTCAAATTAGTTCCGGGCTTCCTGGCACCAAACACAAGCCGACCTTCTGCCAAGGAGATAGCTCGAGAAAGCATAACATAAATCAATTTTCATCGTTCGAGGGTGTCATACCCGTCATGAAAAATTCGTTAGAAAAAGGCATAAAAAAGGAGTTAGAAGCATCTTTTAAATCTCCTAACCCCTTAAAATTATTTGGTAGTGGGGCTAGATCTGGACTACCCACTTTCGGGTTATGAGCCAAATCCTACCTTTGACTTCTCAAAATTGCCTTCAATTTCTCCAAATTCCTCTTTCTCGGCTCTGTCTTGCCGGTTTCACAATTAACGATGCTCATCTCATCAACCCCGATCAGCTTCGCCAAATCCTTTTGAAACAACCCTTGCCTCAGTCTCATTTTTCCAACATTCTTTGAAATCTTTGTTAGCAAAATTATTTATAATGTTCAATGACCATTAACTCAAGACGAGGTACCAAAATCTTATCTTACCGCATCCACAAATCATCCATCCTGGTCCTCCTTATTATCCTTGAAGCACTATTCCTGTTGGATGGAAAAAAGTATGGATTTTTGGCTAAAGTCATTAGAAATCGGTAGATCAAAAAATCAGCGAAACAGCATAGTAATAGTTGCCTAATCGATTCCATAAGGCCCTACTTCTGGATAATCTTATGTGAGGGCAAAGGATTGGATAGCCTCAAAGGTTGTTTGAATTTCAGATGACGGAGCAATGAGAAAAGTTCGAAATGAGTTAACAAGGGGAGCCAGCAAATTCAAGGGGTTAGGAGATTTCTCCTGACCCTTTTTTGTCTTTGAAGCCCTATTCAAGAAGAACTCCGTTCACTCTCAATATTTGAATTCTTGAAATTGCCAACAGGCTTTGGATGAGAGTGGTTTTCCTGAATTTCTTACGATTCATCAATCCATTTCAAAACTTGCCTGTGTTTACTCTTGAGGCAAAATGGTGGAGAGGGCCTCTCTCAAGGGAAAGAAAATATAATTCGACAGGTATTCAACAGCTTTTGTGGATTGGCGGGAAATAACTTATCGGAGTGGAAATATTTTCCCAAAAATGTACCTTTCTTAAGCTCCCAGTCAAAGACTTACCACACAATAACGCCCATAATCTCCTATCAGAATAATCAACGGCTTTATTGTTCTGTCTTCGAAGTCTCTGGCGATGGTAAGATTATTAAATTTGAAAACCCCGTGTGGTTATGCAAATTTAACTATCCTCCTCTGCCAAGTCCGCAAGAGCTTCCTCGATGCTTAACAATCTCGGTTGTTCCAATATCCAGAAATGTTGAAGACTCTCACCTAAAGGGGTAATTATCTCTAAGGCATCATATCCGTCTTTTAACAAGCCTTCTCTCAGCTTTGCCCATTCTTCAGGAGTTGCATCGTCAAAATGATAATCTTTGCCAAATTTTGCGTCTACGTGTTTAGCGAAACCATCGTCTATTTTCGACTTGAAGATCCTCTGAGGCTTTGGCACAACCGATATTTGATCACCAAATATTAAGGCATTATCAATATTGTTCGTTACCCAAGTGCCCACAACTTCACCAAGACTGATCCTCTCTTCGCGATTCCTTCTTACAAAATATTTACTGGAAGAGAGAAGCCTCTCTATATCTTCTCTTAAAGACTGCCTTGAACGACTCCTTTTACTCCTATGTTTCTGAAATTTCTTCACCGGAACACCTTCCCTAATGAAACCATAGCTAAAATCACCGTCTATGTTGCCGTGGGCATTGCGTTATCATATTTTACAATTATTTTACAAACTACTTCAAGCAGATTTCGATCCTTTTTACTTAGCGGATTACTCTTATCTGATATTTAATAAATGGATCATACCGTCATAATTTGACTTCAGAGACATTCTTTAGTTTATTTAAACTGGGATTTCTCTCTCAATAAAGGATAACCTTGAGATTTAGAAAAGCGTATTTCGTGCTTCTTGGTTTCTAATGGAAGACAATTGGTCCTTTTATTAGAAGTAACTGTTCTTTTTGAAATTCTTTTAGGTATTTAGGGATGATACCCATGTCTAAGGGATGACGAATCTTTCTTCAAGAGGTTTCACAATCAATACTGGGCAGGGAGAGGCCTTCACCACTTTTTCCGAGGTACTACCCAAAACGACATCGGCCATGCGTTTCCTTCTTCGAGTCCCTATTACGATGACATCCACAGATTCTTTTTCGGCTGTCAAAATAATCTCCCGAAAGTCTACCCCCCATCTCAAAAGAATCTTGTAATCCAAGAACTCATCCATCTTTTGTAAATAATGGATGCTTATCTCTTGACTTATCTCTTCTTTTTGGGATGCTTTCAGCTCTTCCAGTTTAGTAGGAGGGAGGTACAGCAAAAGTTGTTCTGGGTATACAAGGTCGCGTATAACATGGAGGATGAATAACTTTGCATGGAAGGTTTTTGCAAGAACAAATGCATACGTAAAGGCTCTATCAGAACTTTCAGAAAAGTAACAACAAAACAGTATTCTTTTTAACATAAAGATGGTTATTTTAATGACATCCAGTCCGGTGAGTGTTTCTTTGCTTCAAGCTGACCTGTTTTTATAGATACAGGGAAAGTGGTAAGAGTTCTTACTAACGAAGCCTCATACCACTAAGACCAGCCCGAAAATATTCCATTCTTCAATCTCTAGTTTTTCCGTGTTTACTTATTCTCTTTTTAGCCTCCCAAATAAGCGGCCTTCACTTTCTCATCGTTTAATAGATCCTCTGATTTCCCATCTAACACTAACTCCCCAGTTTCTAACACATATCCATATTTTGCAGTACGGAGGGCTGCCCTTGCATTTTGTTCTACCAAAAGCATAGTAGTACCGCTAATATTAAGCTCCTTTATGACTTTGAACAACTCCTGTACCACCAAAGGTGCCAGGCCCAGGGAGGGTTCATCGAGGAGGAGAAGCCTTGGTCTAGACATAAGGGCCCTACCTATAGCCAGCATTTGCTGTTCACCGCCGCTTAATGTACCCGCAATCTGTTCTTCCCTTTTTTCCAAAATAGGAAAAGTGTTCAAAACGTCTTCCAATCTCTCTTCAACCTCTTTCCTATGCTTTTTCTTGTGGTAAAGGTAAGCACCCAACCGGAGGTTATCGGTAACTTTCAAATGGGAGAATATCTGCCTTCCCTCTGGCACTTGGCAGATTCCTAATTTAACAATTTCAACCGGTGAGAGTTTGGTTATATCCTCACTATCATAAATTATTTTTCCTGTCTTGGAGTTAATAAGTCCGGATATGGATCGAAGCAGAGTAGTTTTACCCGCCCCGTTCGTGCCAATGATGGTTACTAGATCTCCACCATTTACTTTTAAGGTGATACCTTTTAGGGCATGAATTCCCCCGTAATAAGCGTTTATATTAATAACCTCAAGCATATTGGAACTCTTTACCTAAATATGCCTCGATGACTTCGGGATCATTTCTTACCACGTCGGGCGCCCCTTCGGCGATCTTCTCTCCATAATTGAGGACGAGTACCGTATCAGAAACCTTCATCACTAGGCTCATATCATGTTCCACCAAAATTACAGTGATCCCCAAGTCTCGGACTTGATTTATAAGATTACTAAGGTTTCCCGTTTCCACTTCATTGAGACCCGCGGCTGGTTCATCTAATAGTATGACTTCAGGCTCTGTAGCTAAAGCCCGAGCAAACTCAATTCGCTTTTGATCTCCCAACGGAAGGTTCCCAGCGGGCTCATCTTTCTTTTCCATTAAACCAACGAAAGCCAACATTTTCTCAGCTTCTTCCTTAATTAGCCTTTCTTCTCTTTTAAAACCGGGCAGTCGAAGCCCACTACGCAATACTCCAGCCTTCGTGCGCGGATGACGTCCAACCATAACATTTTCCAAGACAGTCATATTCTTGAAGATTTGAACCATCTGAAATGTGCGAGAAATCCCTAAATAAGCAATAGTATAAGGCCTAAGCCCAGTGATATACTGTCCTTTGAATTTTATCTCCCCTTTTGTTGGAGGGTACACCCCAGTTATGAGGTTAAATAGGGTGGTCTTTCCAGCCCCGTTTGGGCCGATGATAGCCTTAACCTGTCCCCTTTGGATCTGACAGGTAAGGTTACAGATTGCTGTCAATCCTCCAAAATCCTTATGGAGCCTAATTGTCTCTAAAATGGGCTCACTCATCTTTGAAAGGCTAATTTTTTCCCTAAACCTAATCTTTTTATAAGTCCAAAGATTCCATCAGGTAAAAAGATTGTCATCAAGAGGAGAACCACTCCAAAAGTCAACAACTCAAACTCTGCCAGAGAAGATAGCCATTCGTTACTCAGATAGGTGATCACAAGGGCGCCCAATATGCCACCCCATATGCTTCCAACCCCTCCTAATACTACCATTATTATTAACTTGAGGGAGAAAAAGAGATTGAAAGTACTTGGACTAATAAAATTCATGTAATGTGCGTAGAGACTTCCTGCAATCGAAGCATAGAGAGCGCTAATCAGAAAGACTTGAATCTTAACTCGAGGGGTGTTCACTCCCATAGCCTTGGCTGCATCTTCACTCCCAGAAACGGATCGCAGAGCCCTTCCCATACGGGAGTGGATTAGATTTATGGAAAAAATTACAGATAACACTACGATGCTCCAAACAAAAGCATAATACTTCAAATCCGAATCTAGTTGGTAGCCAAAAAGCGAGATTTTTGGGATCCCTGTTAACCCAGAAGGTCCTCCAGTTAAGCGATCCCATTCATTTAGTACAATATAGATAATGATCCCGAATGCTAAGGTAGCCATAGCTAAATAGTGACCATGTAATTTCAGGCATGGTACGCCCACCAAATAGGCCACCATCAAAGTAATAAGGACTGCTAAGATGAGGGCTAACCAAGGATTAAAACCGAACCTTCCTGTCAGCACTCCGGAGGTATAGGCGCCCAGGCCAAAAAAGGCAGCGTGTCCAACGGAAATCTGACCTGCATATCCCATGAGGAGATTGAGACCGATGGTGATAAGGGAATAGATCCCCACAAAAATCATGATTTGTATATAATGTCTGGTTCCATGAAATTGAGGGATGAGAATGGGGATAATAATGAGGATCAAGATAAAGACAGTGAAAATTTGGTAATCTTTTCGCATAACCTAGAACTTTTTAATTTTGGTTATCTCAATACTTCCAAACAAGCCACTAGGTCTAAAGAAAAGGATGAGCAAAAGTATAGTTAAAGCGGCGGCATCTTTAAATCCCGAATGTACAAAACCTGCAAATAATGATTCAATAATTCCCAAGAGTAAGCCTGCGACAACAGCTCCGGTAAAACTTCCCAATCCTCCAAAAACGACTGCCCCAAACCCTTTTACCGCCACCAATGGACCCCGATCGAATTCCATGAGGGCGATTGGGGTTATTACGATTCCAGCTATGGCGCCAATGCCGGCACTTAAGGCGAATGAGATTAAAACCATGGTTTTCACATTAATACCCACTAGCCAGGCTGCCTCTGGATTATCAGCACAGGCAGCAATTGCCTTCCCCAAGGTGGTTCGATTGAAAAATAAATTGAAGGCGATTACCACAACAATTGTCAATCCTAACACCCAAAAGTATTGGGGCTGAATAACAGCCCCTCCAATTCTGATAGCAGCCCGGCCAGAGAACGGGATTAAATCATATGTATCCGTTCCCCACACAAGCATAGCGATACCTTGGATAATAATAGAGGCAGCGATAGTAATCATAATTAGAGTAAGAACCGAGGGGCGCTTTAAAGGATAGATGGCGACCCTTTCAAAGACGGCACCTATTAGGGTAACGATGCCCACACTTAGAACAAATCCTAAAGGTAGCGGGAGGCCGAAAGTCATGGATAAGGAGACTGCTATCAAACCTCCCAACATAAAGAACTCGCCTTGGGCAAAATTTATAACCTCTGTGGCATTATAAATAATATTAAATCCTAAGGCCACAAGTGCATAAATACTCCCAACGGTAAGCCCGGTAAAGAAAAATTGAAGTAATTGACTTCCTAATGTAAATTTTTCCATCTACATTGAGGGAAAAAGGAGTACCTCTCCATTAAAAAAGGGAATGAACCTTTTTCGTTTATATCCGAGAATATTTAATGTCGTGTTCTGAAAATATTCATTTGGCGAGTGCAAAATCGCCACTTTTAATTACCACCATCACATAGGCGTCCTTGGTTAAACCCATATGATGCTGCGGGGAAAAGTTGAAGACCCCATGCTGCCCCACGAATCCCTTTGTGTTCTCTAAATGATCACGAATGGCCTTCCTTGAAGCTTCCAGAGAAGTATGCTTCTCCCCCACTTTTTTTAGGGCATCCACAAATAGCCTAAGAGCATCCGAGGCGCTGCCCCCGAAAATGGAAACACGATCATTATACTTCTTTTCATAGGCCAGCGTATACTCCATAGTAACCTTTTTCTGGACATGAGTATCGGGCAGTAAGGTAGATACAGAACCAGGAGTCACCAAAGTATTGATCCCCTCTGCTGCTCCTGCGGCCAACTCTATTGTTTTCCTGTTACCGAAACCGAAGCTCTGGAAAAAGGGGATGTTGGTCATACCTAAGTCACGCCAATTCCGCATAATGATTGTTTGGGTGGGCCCGATGGTCCAACCGATAATTGCCTGGGATCCGGAAACCCTGATTCGGGTGAGCTGGGCAGTCATGTCACTATCTTTAGGCCCAAATTTTTCATCTGCCAAAATAGTGATTCCATAATCTGGGGCCATCGCAAAAAGTGCCTCTCGTCCACTTGCGCCATAGGCAGTAGTATTAGTAAGGGTCGCGACCTTATTGATTCCTTTATATTTCAGAAACTCGTAGATCCTCGCCACACAACCTTTATCATCAAGGGGAATCTTGAAAACCCAGTAGCGGACCTTGTTTGTCTTGGGATCTGTCGTGATCATCCAGCTTGCACCCATGGAAATCATAGCGCATTTGTACTCCTGGGCTATATCCACCGCAGCCATAGAAGTTCCAGTAGCACATGGTCCAAGAAGACCCAGCACTTCTTCGGTTTTCATCAATTTGGTAGTCAAGAGTCTGGCCTTAGTATCATCACTTTCATCATCGTATATGATAACCTCTAACCGGTGGCCATCGATACCTCCTGCAGCGTTAATCTGATCTACAAGCATTTCGGTGGTCTTTTTTTGGGGATCTCCCATAAGGGCTGCCCCTCCTGTCACAGAGTAGATTGCCCCTAATTTATAGGGCTTCTTTTCCGCCCCCAAAGAGGGTCCATTGAAAATAAAGAGAAAACATAGAATTAACCCGCATATCAATGATTTCTGTATAGTTTTCATAATTTTCCTCCTTTGTTAATAAATTTTAATTTGATTGTTTGACTTTTAAAACCTATTTTTATAGTAAGGTATCTTTATCAAATATTGAACAAAAGGTTTAAGCTTAAATTATGCCTTTTTCTTGTGTTGCGAATTTACAAAATTAGGCTAAAAAAGTGAAATCGACTAATCAATCTTTTGATTGCCTAGCCAAAAGGTTAATAATGGATTTGAGTTAGTTACCCACCCAAAATAATTTGTGATATTATACAATGTAGCATTATGGGCGTCAATACTATCAGAAGCACAACAATCTTCAATCAACACAGTATTGAAACCGGACATAAATCCATCCCTTAAGGTAGACTCGCAGCAAACATTAGTAAGAACACCTGTTATGGCTAATGATTTGATACCTTCCTGCTTTAACCTCTGCTCCAAAGATGTCCCGATAAAAGCACTATAAGCATTTTTTATGATTATCAAATCACCTCCTTCTGGCATAAGAGTGAATTCGGAACCCCAATCTCCCTCTGGGCATACATCCTCGGTACGTCCAAGGTACATTTTGCGGACTTTCATTGAAGGGCTCAGGTGTTTTTCATCAAAATAAGACTTAATAAAGATAATTTTTACTCCGGCCTTTCTTGCTCCATTAACAAGGTCTCGGACTTTAGGTAATATTCCTTGCATATGCGTGATGTTTTTTCCACTTCGAGCGAAAAAACCGTTTTGATGGCAGAAATCATTTTGGATATCAATAATCAATAAAGCTGTGCAATTCGGGTTGAAATAATTCAATAACATAATTTGCAACCCCCCCCCTTAATTAATCGCTTGTAATCCCAGGATTTGCCGAGCTTCCTTAGGTGTGGCTACCTCAAACCCGAGTTCTTTAATTATTCTTGCCGAACGTTCAACTAGTTGTTCATTGGTGCCTAAGATACCTTTAGAATAATAAACGTTATCCTCTAAGCCCACGCGAAGGTTACCTCCCAAAAGAAGACCTAAGGTTGTCAAGGGTAACTGCATTCTGCCCACAACCGTTACGTTAAAAACACAATCCTGAGGAAGAAAATCTATCATTGAAAGGAGTACTTTAGCCGTAGTAGGTAATGTGCCTTGTCGTTTCATTCCCAATACTATGTTTACAAAATATGGTTTCTCAATAAGGTCCTTTTGTATTAAGTTTTCTACGTCAACGAACATGCTGTGGTTGTATACTTCGAGTTCCGCCTTAATTCCACGTTGCTTAAGGAGTGAAGCCCATTCCTCCAAAAGTTCGGGAGGATTCAGAAACACATTATTTGCTTTCCATCCTGGTCTTACCAAGGTACCCATATTTAGTGAACACATTTCTGGATCCGCAAAGGCTGATTGGATTCTTTCCTCATTGCTAAGATTGGGCCCTCCCCCGGTGGAGAAGCTGATGATAATATCACATTTGTCTCGAACCAGCTTCTTAATTTCACGATAAATATTGACGTCTGCTGTGGGTTTGCCATTCTTATCCCGAGCGTGAATGTGGGTAATTGAAGCCCCTGCCTTATAACATTGGTAAGCAGATTCGGCAATTTCATTAGGCTGCTCAGGCAGATTGGGGTTTGCTTCCTTTCCATGTTGGCCACCGGTTAGTGCTGCTGTAATAATTATTTTTCTCATAAGGTAATCCTCACATTATCGAAAAGGCTGAAAAACAAACACAAAAATATGCTGGGCCAATTAACTAAAAAAGTAGGCTATAAACTACTGGCGGCTCCCTCACTTTTTAGCTGAAAAAATTAGTGTTACTTTTCTCGAACAAACCCATGCCTGCTGTACTATCCTTCCTTCTCCCTTTAGGTTTATTTTGTAAGAAGGGCCCATTTAGACAAAAAATAAACTATCTAAATTCCAAACCACCATGCAAAATTTAGAACATTCGTCGGAATAATTAATAACAAAAATCTTTAAATTTGCCGTTTCCAAGTTATCTTTCCTTTACTTTTCGTATGTTTTCTCGAAAACTTTTCCTTTCAAGGATGATCTCTCAAGAATACCCGAAGAGACGAATTCAATAGAAGGTCTGAATCTGAGTAAACTTGAAATTCTCTCTTCCAAATCCTTTTTTAGGTTCAGCAATTCGTTTTCGGAAATTCCTACTCCATATTCCACCTTCATCTTAAGTGGAGGGATGATTCTAGGAGGAGGTGAATCCAATATAATTCGAAATTCACCTGTCACTCTAGGAATATAGGAGCTTATAACGTTTTTGATAGCTGCGGGGAAAACATTAATTCCTTTTACAATCAACATATCATCAACCCTACCCACATATTTTATCCTTGTTCCTTCTACGCCACACTCACATTCTTCAAAAAAAACTTGAATAATATCTCCAATTGCGTATCGGAATGGAGGAGCCGCTTCCCAATCTATTGCTGTTGTTACCCTTTCGCCAATCATTCCGTCCTTGATCTCAACAGGCTTTTTGGTCTCTGGATCTACAAGATCATGCATTATGTGAAAATCCTCGCAGACAGCATGCATGCCGTGATATTCTTCGCAATCGCAGGAGATATTGAACATGCCATAGGGAACACCGGCAGAATCAAAGATCTTTGCTCCGTAAGCTTCCCTTAATTTCTTTCTAACGTTAGGGAGCCCAGCTCCTGGCTCACCGGCGCAAATAATTCTTTTAATATTAAACTCTTTTACTTCTTTCCCTAGAACTTTCGGTGCCTTTTCAATGAGGAATTCAGCATAAGAGGGTGTGCAGAGAAGGGTAGTTGGTCGAGTTAAGTTAATGGCTTGAAGCAAACGTTCAGAACCCGCTTCTGCACCAACAGGAACAGTTCTTGCTCCCATGTTTTCAAGAGCTCTAATTATCGGTATACCAGCAACCCACAAGCTCATACCGAAAGCATGTATAACGGTTTCTCCTGGCTGGATTCCGGCTCTCCAGAAACCTCTTGCTAATATTTCATTGGTTACCTTAATATCGTGTTTCGTGAATCCATAAAAGGTTGGATTGCCAGTGGTTCCCGATGTAGCTGCAACACCAACAACCTTTTCAATTGGGGCACATAATATAGTTCCTATCGGGTGGCCATATTTTTCTATAGATTCTTCTTGACATTTTCTATGTTCTTCTTTGTTAAGGAAAATAGGAAGATTCCTAAAATCATTAAATGATTTAATATCTTTTGGTTTAATCCCAAAACTATCGAATTTCTCTTTATAGAAAGGGGAATTCTTATAAATATATGTAATCTGTTTTTTAACTTTTTCCTCTTGAATTTTTCTTATCTCTTCTATAGGTAATGTCTCAACCTTTTCATTCCAAAATTTTCTTTCTCGCATTTAAATCTCCCTAAAATAAACTCAGATAACTGCGATTAGGTTTAGGAGTTGCATCCCTTCTCTATCAATAGTAAATTTAATTTATCCTCTACTTGCCAATTCCGAGAATTGTGACTGCAGCAACTCCCCCAGGGCCGCCTAAAGTATGTGTTAGACCGATTCGAGCATTCTTTACTTGCCTAGCCCCAGCCTTTTCTTGAAGTTGTTTAACTATCTCATATATCTGCCTTACCCCTGTAGCTCCTACTGGATGTCCGTTAGTTTTTAAACCACCGCTTGGATTAATTGGCAATTCGCCATTTAAACCTGTAACCCCTTCATGAACCATTCGCCAACCATCACCTTTTGCGCAAAACAATAGATCTTCATAATTCAAGATTTCTGTAATCGTAAAACAATCATGTACTTCTGCTACATCAATCTCCTCTTTTGGATTTCTTATACCTGCTTGCTCATAGGCTGTCCGGGCAGCCTCAATAGTTGATTGGAACCCAGTGAAATCATTGTTTTTTTGAAAGAGTAAAGTATTTCCCCCAGTAACGCATAAACTTGTTCCTTTTATTAGTACAAAATTCTTATTGAAATTTCTTGCGAGTTCTCTTTTTGTAAGAATTACTGCTGCAGCTCCATCTGTAATCGGGGTACAATCCATTAATCCCAGAGGATCTGCCACGAAAGGTGCATTTAGCACATCCTCCTCCTTAATCTTGTTTCTTAAAAAAGACTTTGGATTGAGTGAACCATTAAAGTGGTTCTTAACGGCAACTTTTGCTAGACAAGTTCTATCGACCTTATACTTGTAAAAATACCGATTCGCAAATAGAGCAAATATACCTGGAGCAGTAAGCCCTTTTGTTATTAGCGGATGACCAGTGTTAATGGCCTGAGAGACTAAACTTTCCCTCGGACTTAAATCTCTTAGCTTTTCGACTCCTACAACTAAAATAATATCATAAAGGCCTGAGGCAATAGCCATGGAAGCGTTTCTTATTGCATCGCTTCCGGAAGCACAGTAATTTCCAATTCTTGTTATAGGTATATGACTCAGGGAGAGGGGCTCAGAAAGCGACATGCCAGACCTTCCCTGAGCAGCTTGTAGCTCCGGGAAAGCCGTGGAAAGATAAGCAGCTTCTATTTGTTTAGGATCGATACATGCATCTTCATATGCCTCGAAGACGGCATCAACTATCATGTCTCCATATGTCATTTCGAAATTTTCACCAAACCGAGTGCAACCTACCCCAATAATCGCAACTTTGTCTTTTATGGATTCCAAAAGAAAACCTCCTCTATCTAAATAGACGAGCTTTCCAGAAGTAATTGTTATATCCACCACCTTGATGGTATTTCCTTAAGGTTAGTTCCGTTTTAGCTCCAATATGAACCTCATTTTCATCGCAATCAGCCATTTGAGTGTATATTCTGCCTCCTCCTTTTAAATCAATTACTGCCATTATCAACGGCGGGTCTGGAGATGGGAAAACTCTATCCTTTGTAAAAGTAAAGACTTCTCCGTGCCTGGACAATCTAAAATCTCTAAAATCATCTTTCGATCCACAATTCGGACAGATTCTTCTTATTGGAAAATTTATATACGAACATTTGTTACACTGAACCCCGTAAAGCCCAAAATTCTGTTTAGATTCTTTCCATAAAAGGGCAGAAGTGCTGAAAGGTGAAACTGAGTTATCCTTATCGATTAACCGTTTAAACTCCAAAAACCTCTCATAACTAGGGAGCTCCTTTTTGTTTTCCAGGAATGTACTAATTCCTTTTTTCTTTTTCTTGAGGATTTCTATTTCCTTTTGAATTTTAAATATAAAAGCACTACATCCACTTCCATAGTCCAAATATAGTACTAAATCCCCAACTGTGCTCTTTTCTAAAACTGAAATTAAAAGCATGGGGCCAAAAGCACTACCAGTATTTCCAACATATTTAAAAAGATCATCCTGGATTAGATTCTTGTTTAGTCCTATCTCTTTTACTAATCTTGAATAGGCTCGATGATCAGGGTAGGACGTAACTATATTTGTGAAATCCTTTATTTGAAAATGGCATTGTTTCAGAAAGTCTGTGAGTACTTCCTTCAGTGTTTTCAAATATCCATAACTCCAGATAAATCGATTATCACCGGCTCTAACAAACTTGCCGTTAAGAAGTCTCCAATAGTCGTTGATTTCATTGGATAAAACATATTCACCTTCCAGTGACGCAACTACACCTGAGTTTCCCACCTGAATCGCCGTTGCACCATCACCAAATATTGGCTCCAAATCAGACCCTGGTTCTCCCATACGGCAATCTGAAACAGCCACAATGATATTATTTGTTGTGCCGCAACGAATCGAATCAAAAGCTGCCTTCAGAGCAATTGAACCACACCGAGTCGCCCCTGAAACATCTCCCGTTAAAGCCTTCGTATCCATACCTATGACTGTGGAAAGCATGCTTGAAACGAGTTTTTCGCTATATGGTGAAGTAGTTGATGCAAAAAATAGCCCTCCAATTTCTTTTGGGTTGTTATCGCCGAGACAATCAAGAGCTGATTCTGCAGCCATAGTAAAACTATCTTCATCATAATTTGCAACAGATCGCTCTCCTCCAAAGGAGTCTTGATTCCAGACTCTTGCAATCTTTTCTCTTTCCAGACGATAACGCGGAATGTAAGTCGAGTACGAAGTAATACCTATCATGACGAGAATCTCCACCTCTTTTCCTCTACGCCACATGACTTGACCAATATACGACCAGATCGTGTAACCCTTTTCAGCTTTGTATGAACCTTCAGGAGAGGTTTTGGCGCCAGGCGTGCTATGATGCAACTAGAAACCGCTGGTCTGGAAGTCTGGGTGGTATCTGAGAGACGATTCAAAAGAGAACTCATTCCTAGACTCCAAATAAGATAAATTCGGTTATGTAAAATCAACTAATACGTTCAGACTAATTCATTCTGCCTGCTTAAGTCAATCTGAATATCCCACAATATTGGATCATCTTTATTGAGGTCTGGGCATATGGAATCGACTTCTAAGAGAACTCCACAGCCAGGGCATACGTAGTTAAAATATATAACTTTAGTGTCTTCCCCGGAAGTTAGAAAACGTAGGTTTAGGTTGTCTAATTTCTCTTTAATTAGCAACGAGTATTTCTTATAATTCTCTTTTGCGTTACAAAAAATATATCCGCACTTGAGGCAACTTATCACATCATTACCTATTTTGTCTTTATGTATTTCGAGGTATTCATGAATTCTCATTTTTTTTCCTTTCTCTCGAGGCGAGCCTTAATCATAGACTCTCTTTTTGCTTTTGTAACTGTGTAATCAACTTCTAATCCACCTTTCATTGTTTTCAAGACAACACCATATCCATATAGGACTATATTAGAAGAAATGGCACCTTGAACGAAATCCTCCAATACTTTATCAGGATCTCTCTCCAATGGGTCTCCATAGCCCCCACCCCCAGGATAACAACTAATAAAAATGTCCCCTTCTTTAACAGGCATTACTTTAAAGGATGATGGGGTGGTTTGCATATCTCCCTCCAATTTAGTTAGTTCTTCAACTGAAGTTGGGCATTTCGAACTCTTTAACACATTAAAAATATTTGAATTCTTAATAATAAATCTTTCTTGAAGGGGACCAGGATATCCTCCAAAGATCCCAAAATTAGTAGGAATTTTCTTGCCCACGCCTGTGAAGCCCAGTTGGAAATTATCAGTTCCATATACCACGTAAGCAGCTTCAGGACCCATACCACCCCGGTATTTACCTAAGCCACTCGAATCTGTTAATTGTTTGCGATATAGGTATAAAAAAGGAACACTGAGTTCAATGAGCTCCACGTCAGAAATCGTCGACATAGGATTCATCATTTCTCCCCCACTATCCACGCCGTCCCGAAATGGAGTAGCCCCTGAACCAGAAGCAAATGCATCCAAAATCATACCGGCGCATACATTTCCATATTGATTTCTTCCTCCAAAGTATGGAGCCCCTGAGCCACCGTACCATCCGGAAGTAACATCCTCATAAAAACCGGCGGCGTAAAGAGCCTTAGCAATACACTCATGCGCTGTTTCGCTAATTAGAGTTCCTATCTTAGGTGCACTGTTGGCCGTTGATGCTGGAAACCTACAGTTAACAACGGAGCCCTCCGGGGCAATAAGCTTTACGACTCTACTTATCCCTTCATTCCAGTTGACATCCCAGAAAAGTTGGCTACACAGTGTTACAAATAAACTTCCCCATGTACCATTATAAGTGCTGTTGATGGAGCCTTGATTTTGAGGGCTTGAGCCCGAATAATCAAAAATAACCTCGTCGCCTTTTTTTATCATGGTGCAAACTACTTGGAAAGGTTTCTCCGTAAATCCATCATTATCCTGATGTAGCCGAGACCTCCAAGTACCATTGGGTATGGTTTTAAGCTTGGCTTTGGCTTGTACTTCCACATCATCGATCATCTTTTGCCCGGCTAAAATTGTAAAATCTAAGCCATACTGTTCCACTAGCTTCAAGTAGCTACGAGCACAAACATTATTAGCAGCGATCTTAGCTTTGAGGTCTAATCCTATTAAGATGGGATCCCTCACCTGAAGCGTAATTGTATTAAAGACTTCATTTCTGAACTGCCCCTTTTCCACGACCTTTAATCCAAGTATTCTTATACCCTCTTGGAAGATTTCTGTCGCGCTAGATGGCATACCCCCTGGCTCAATACCGCCTGTTTCAGCAGTATGCATGATACTACCAACCCAGGCAATTCTCTTGCCCTCATAGAAAATTGGCTTAATTACTACCATGTCAGCCAAATGTTGCCCTCCGATATACGGGTCATTAAAAAAGAGCTGATCTCCTTCAAAAATACCTGGATTTTCCTCATACCACTCAACAGTTTTTCGGATAAAGTCACGTGCACCAATTGCATGTAGTAAAACTCCAGCAGCCACTAATATTGTATCGCCATTATGGGTATGAAGGGAACACATAGTTTCACCACCCTCTACGACGACGGGAGAACCTGATACCATGCGCATGGCAATGCGACCCTCTTCGAGTATATTGAACAATCTTCTTCTAAAAATTTCATATTTAACTGTATCTAACTCTTGCATCGCAGTTCTTCCTCCTTAAAGTTCTATGTTCAGATTTAAGTATTTGTCTACACTGCAGATCTCGTCCTTGGGAAGTAAAACAGTCGTATTAGTTCCTTCAATAACCGCTGGACCTTCAAATACATTTCCCGGTCTTAGACGTGACAGGTCATAAACTTTAGCACTTATGAAATCCATAATTTTGCCTGTAAAAAAAACGTTCCTTTTCCCAGTGAGTGCCCCTGATGCATCTTTCCCATTCAAAGGACTATGTTTCATCTTTGGTTTAGGAGCGACTCCGATAGCATCAATACTTATTGAGATAAGTTCGATTCCCGCCTCCCTGTATGCCGACCCGATACCATATACACCCTCATACATGCGTTCAAACTCATCACATATTGATAGGATGTCCTTTTCATTGTAAATTTTAGTTGGCGTTTGGACACCCAACTCGTTCAATTGCCTTCGATACCTTAGGTAAAACAATCGCCTGAAAATCACTTCTTTGTTGGCATATCCTTCTTTCTTCATAACCTCTAATAGCCTATCTTCAATTTGACTGATGAATTTATTCAACCTATCAGGATCTACTGGCATCATATAACGAAATGATGCAGGCATTGAATGGATTATATCAGCTGCACTTATTCCAAAAGAAGAAAAGACTGGTGCCATTGTAGGAATACATATCTTTTTTATTCCAAGATTTGCACTGTACCCCACTGCATGACAGGGTCCCATCCCGCCATATGCATATATAATAAATTCATCTGGAACACGGCCAGTTCTCACAACTTGTCTTTTTATCAGGTCAGACATTTGGTTGTTAATAATGTCGTATATCGCCGCTGATGCTTCATAGATATTCATCTTAAGAGGACCGGCAATCTTGTCTTTCATTATCATTTCAGCTCTTTCTTTATGTAATTTCATACGGCCGCCCCAAAAGTTATCCGGGTTCAAGATCCCTAAAATTAGATCAGCATCAGTAATAGTAGGCTCGTTTCCCTGAAGACCATAACAGGATGGTCCTGGATCAGCACCAGCACTTTGCGGGCCGAGAATTAAAAGGCGGGTGACGGGATCCACTCTTGCAATAGTGCCTCCACCAGCTCCTATTGATTCTATATCTATCTTGGGAAGAATAACATGAAATCGCTCCACAATAGGATTCATATTATAAAGCCAAAAAGCATCACACAAAAGTCCTACGTCGAAACTGGTTCCACCCATATCAGTGGCAATAACATTTTGATGCCCTAATTGATCAGCTAAGTACTTAGTAGCAACCATCCCACCGCTAGGTCCAGAGCCTAATGACCCGATAGGAACCATCGTTTTTTCATCAACAATACCTCCATTAGCCTGCATAATGGCAATAGATTTCTGATATCCTTTATCAGCCAATTTTTGGCTCAGTCCAGTTATATACTGTGACATGGTTTTACCTAGAAAAGAGTCAATGATAACCGTATTCGTACGAGCATATTCTCGTATAACGGGGACGAGTTCTGAAGATAGAGAAATGTAGATGTCCTTTCTGGGATAGATCTCTTTAAAGATCTCTTTCACTCGCCGTTCATGAATGGAATTTACGAAAGACCATAAGAAACTAACAGCGATAGCTTCTACATCCTTTTCTTCAATGAGATATTTTAAAGCATCCTTAACTTCTTCTTCATTCAATGGGGCTAAAATATTCCCCTTAAAATCAACGCGTTCGGTAACTCCCCCAATTAGGTTTCTTGGAACCAAAGGTTTCGGTTTAGTTGCTGTCGCTTGGTGCCTAATTTCATCTTCGCTTAATCCGGCTACCCGTCCAATAGCCCTCATAATCAATGTTGTATCTTCAAATCCCTTGGTAGTAATTAGGCCAACTTTACTGCCTGTTTTAGTTATCAATGCGTTAGTAGCTACAGTCGTCCCATGTTTTAGAATTTGACATCGAGAAAGAAGCTCTGCAGAGCTTATCCCTATTAATTTGGATACTTCTCCGATAGCATTAATAACACCCTGGGAAAAGTCTCTAGGCGTAGTAGGTGCTTTATCTGTGTAAATGTTCCCCTCTTTATCGATTACTGTCACATCCGTAAAGGTTCCTCCGGTGTCAATTCCAATAATATAGTCCTCTGATAAACTCATAGGAAGTCACCCCCATTATTTAAGTTTATTGAAATTTAGCAATAGATCTTGCATCCAGGGAATTTACCCCTTAGCCAATATCTCCAGAGCCCCCTTAGTAAGCAAACCGGCTATTTCCCGACGATCACCAGGAGTTGAATCAATGTTAGCTACCGGACTGGCCGCGCGAACTGCCATTTTTGCAGATTGTATTATCATCTCTTGGCTTAACAATGAGTCTTTCAGCAAGGTTTCGGCTTCGGAAACCGCAATTGGAGCAGGGCCAACAGCATTAAGAATAATTTTTGCCTCAGTACAGGTACCTTCTCTTTCATCTAACAAAATCTTAACTGCAACACCGACTAAGGGGAAATCAATAGCCTTTCTAATTCGATGCTTCAAATAAATGCTGACTTGTTTGGTGATTGGTGGTAGTCGAATTTCCGCCAAGATCTCACCTTGATTAAGTGCTGTTGGTTGCTTACCATCTCCAGTATAAAAGTCCTTTATTGTTACCACCCGTTCACCCTTTTTACTAACCAGTTTAACTTCGGCATCAAGGGCCATTAATGCAGGCGGCGTGTCAGCCGAAAAGACAGCATAACATTTCTTCCCTTTAGGGATCACATGGCAAATCTCACCACCCATTTTGAAGCAAACAGGCCGATGTTTTCTCCAAGACGAAGATTGATTGTAAAAATAACACCGTGTGTTAAGACAAATGTTACCACCCAAAGTTCCCATCCGTTGAATCTGAGGAGATCCGACCACAGCTACTGCCATAGCCAACGCTTGATAATGTGTTCTTACTTTTTGGTCTTGTCTAACCTGGTACAGGGGGGTCATAGCACCAATCTTTAACCCCTCCTCTTCCTGATAGGTGATTCCTCTTAGCTCTTTAATCCTTTTAAGACTAATGATATAGACGGGTAGGATATTCCTGAGCTTTGCTGCCGCTAGCAAATCGGTACCACCAGCCAGGATCATTCCTTTTGGACCATACTCATCTAACAGAGCACAAACCTCATCAATTGTGGTGGGAGAAATATACTCAAATTTCGGCAAACGCATCATTTCTTCTTAAGTCCTTTGCGTATTTGTTCAGGTCTTATAGGGAGTTCCGTAATCCTCACCCCGACGGCATCATAAATGGCATTGACAATTGCTGGTACAGTAGAAATCATAAGGCCCTCGCCGATCTCTTTAGCTCCATAAGGACCTGTTGGATCTGGAAGTCCAACTTCGATAAGGGAAACGTCAGTCATATCGAGTGCTGTGGGGATTTTATATTCCAGGAGAGAGGGATTCATTATCTGTCCTTTATCCCCGAATAAGATATTTTCCAAAAGGGCATGACCCTGCCCCATAGAAGCTGAGCCGTCCGCTTGCCCCTCAGCTCCAAGCATATTAATAACCTGACCACAATCATCCCCAATGGTAACCTTGAGTAGTTTCACTTCTCCCGTATTTGTATCTACTTCAACCTCGGCCACCTGAGCAGCAAAACTGTAAGCACCTGAGACATTGCCGTAACGGGTTATCTTGTCAGGAAACTGGGTATTTTGAGGGGCCCATTGCCCTTTCCCTATAACAGACTGGCCATGCCCAAAACTCACAGCCATATAGGCCAATTTATTAAACGCAATGGCCTCGTCCAGCCTACCTCTAACAAATACTTTATGATCTTGGAATTCAATATCCTTCACGTCGGCTTCAAAATGCTTAGCCGCTATTTCTGCCAGGGTTTGCCTGACCTCCAAGGCAGCTTGTTTGGTGGCATTGCCCGCATAAAAAGTTACTCGGCTTGAAAAAGTCCCTGGATCTATCGGTGTGATCTCCGTGTCACCTGAGATAACCGTCACATCGTAAGGGGAAAGGCCCAATACTTCAGCTACGATCTGTGCCAATGTGGTCTCAGAACCTTGACCGATATCTGAAGAACCACTCAATAAAACTACTCCTCCATGCTCGTTAACTTGGATAAAAGAAGCTGAGGCGGTATGTCCCGCTATGCGAGCTCCGCAAACAAATCCACCACAGGCTATACCAATACCTTTATTGGTATGCTTCGGACCTCTTTTCTGTTCCCAACCAGAGGCCTTAGTGGCCTCCTTAATAGCCTTGGAAAGCTCGCAACTACTAAAGACTAATCCATTAATAGAGATATCTCCTTTTTGACTAGCATTCCTCATCCTCAACTCGGCTGGGTCCGTATCAAGATCCTCCGCAATCATGTCTAATTGGCACTCAACTGCAAAACGAGGTTGGTTGGCCCCATGACCCCGCATGGCGCCTGAAACCGGTCTATTTGTGTAAACTTTATATCCGTCATACTTGAAGTTGGAAATACGATAGGGAATCAAACAGGTTAAACCGGCATTGTAAATCATAAGTACACTTGTACTAGCATATGCCCCTCCATTAGCAATACATTTTACATGCTGGGCTAAAATAATACCGTCCTTACTAACACCCGTCTTGACATATACAGTCATCGGATTCCGAAGCCGAGTAAATGAAATTTCCTCTTCCCGAGTCAAACAGATTTTAACTGGTTGATTGGTTTTTATTGATAAAAGAGAGGCAGCAACTTCATGGGCATAAAGTTCTCCTTTTCCACCAAAACCACCACCCACGCAAGGCTTAATGACCCGAATCTTAGTGGCTGGTAACCCCATTACTAAGGATAGTTGTCTTAAAACTTGGTATGGTGATTGTGTCCCTGTCCAAATGGTTAATTTACCTGAGGTGTCGAAGTTTGCCAAGGCAGCTCGGCACTCTAAAGCTCCATGGGATAATCCTTGACTGAAAAAGCGATCTTCTCGAACATGGTAAGAATTCTTAAAGCCTCCCTCTACATCACCAAAATCGAAGTACCGGGTAGCACAAATGTTTCTTTGATATTCATCATGAACAAGGGGAGCTCCCTCTTGCATGGCCTCTTCAGCATCGAAAACAGCTGGTAGTTCCTCATACTCCACTCGTATCAGTTCAATTGCTTCTAATGCAGTATCTTCATCTATCGCAGCTACAGCAGCAGCTGGATCACCTATGTAGCGTACCTTCTCACGAGCTAGGCCAGTTTCATCACGCCGACTGCGAAAACGGCCATATTTTTGGCCTGGAATATCGGTCCCTGTTACTACGGCTTTTACACCTTTTAGATTTAAAGCTTTATTCACATCAATGTTCAATATTTTAGCATGAGGGTAAGGACTACGTAATAATTTGCCAAACAACATCCTGGGCAATTTGAGGTCTGATGTATATTTGGCTTCTCCAGTCGCTTTTCCTACCCCCTCAATTCTTGGCTGCCGTTTACCTATATTCGAATATCTTGTCCAGTCCATTTTATTAGTATGATCACCCTTTTGGTTTTGTAAACATTAATATTAACCTTTAATCAACGACTCCACAGCTTGAATAATTTTGTTGTATCCTGTACAGCGACATAAATTCCCAGAAAGCGCCTCTTGAATCTTTTCTCGCGAAGGAGTTTTGTTCTCTTCAAGTAAGGCTTTAGCCGAAAGGATCATGCCTGGAGTGCAAAAACCGCATTGAATGGCTCCACATTCAATAAAACTTTGTTGAAGTGGATGCAGATGGCCATCTTTTAGTAAACCTTCAATCGTAACAATTGCTCTATTTTGGACTTCTACAGCTAGGGTTAAACAAGAAAGTATTGGTTCACCATCAATAAGAACAGTACAAGCACCGCAACCCCCGAGACCACAACCTTCTTTAGTTCCCGTAAGATCAAGTTCCTCACGAAGAACCTCCAGAAGGGTTTTATGAGGATCTACTAAAACTTCGAAATCTTCATCATTAACATTAAGGACAATCCTCTCTCTACCCATTTATCCTCCGCTTTTAAGCAATATTGCTACTACACAAAGGCCCCAACATTCTTAGCATAAATAGCATTTTCGTTGTTGATAAGGTTTTTTCCCGCAAAAGCTATCTTGTATCACTTAGAACAATTCATACCTGATTTTTAAGCCTTTCAGACTAAATAATACCTTCTTCTTGTAAGCGCTTATAATCGTGCGACTTATATCCCAAAAGACTGCAATATATTTCTTTGTTTTGTTCCCCTATTTTGGGGGCAAGTGTTCTTATTTGCCCCGAATTTGGGGAAAGTTTTATCGGTATTCCGGCTATTGATATTTCGCCCAAGAAAGGGTATTCGACATTCACCACCATTTCACGCGCTATCGACTGAGGGTCGTTTAATAGCTGGTCTACTGAATTAACTTTGGCACACCCTACTCGGGCTACCTTTAGCGTTTCGATTATTTCATCGGTGTTTTTTTTCGAAGCCCATTCTTGAATAACCGGGTTAATAAGGTGTGAATTTAAGGATCTGTACATGTCATTAATAAATCGAGGATCTTTAGAGAGTTCTTCTTTACCAATTGCTCTTGCAAATCTTTCCCAAACCTCATCGCTAGCTGCAACTACCATTACCCAGCCATCTTTTGCCTGAACACAGGTCATAAAACTCGCAAAACCAAAATTACCAAACTGCTTCCGTATTTCTCCGTATACCTTGTAGTAGAGAAGTGCGCCTGCACTCTGAGTGATAAAAGAACCTATATCAAACAAAGCAGTATCAACAAGTTGACCCTTACCTGTTTTCAGCTTGTGGTAAAGTGCGAGCGAAATACCAAGTGCGGCTGCAATCCCTGAGCAGCAATCAATATACGGTACAGTCGTCTTTAGGGGTGGATCACCTGGAAAACCGTTTAATACCATCGCTCCCGCTCTTGCTTGGGCGACAAAGTCAAAGCAAACATCTTGAGAATGAGGTCCGCTCAGACCATAACCTGAAATTACGGCCAGAACAATTGAAGGGAATGACTTGCTTAACTTTTCAAACCTTAGCTCTGCCTCCAATGTGGTTCCAGGTGGAAAATTGTGAACAACAACGTCTGAATGTCCCATTAATTCATATAGAATCCTTATCCCCTGTTGGTGAGATAGGTTTAACGTGATGGATTTTTTATTTCTTCCCAGACTTTTATACGTCAGGGTTTCACCATCAGGTCCAAGAATACCCCACTTTCTGTCACCCAATCCTCCCGGTGGCTCTACCCTAATGACATCAGCCCCCATATCTGCTAATATCATCCCACAAATAGGGCCTGCTAAGAATCGAGATAGATCTAAAACTCGGACACCCGTCAGGATAGGTTCTCTTTCTGTTCCTTTCATGTTTTCCCGCATTCTAGAAGAAAAATAGTCTTTCTTTAATCTATTCCATACTCCTTCCATCTTCTATCCACTAAATCTTCATCTTCTTTTGTAAGAGAAACAGAAGATGGGGGATAGATTTCGTTTCCCCATTCTGGGACTTTTTCATAATCCCAGTTTCTGGTTGCATCGATCAGAATTCGGGCCCATTTGCCAGTTCCGAATTGCAGCTCCTTCCTATCCCTAATCCTTGTGCTCGGATCAAGCACTGCACCGAAACTGCCAGGGAAAAACACTATATCGTTCTCTTCGGCATTTACCCGATATGAAAGGGCTTCCTCAACAGACCGTTTGTTCCATATATCTATGTCCTCCTCCACGACGATGACAAACTTGAAGAGATACTGGGCTGCAGAAGATCCCCATAACGCCGCCGCCACCTGCTTTGCATGGCCTCTAAAAAGTTTCTTGATTTTCACCAGTGTTATCGGAACTGCGCTAACTTCGAGAACTCCTGGCACTCCTTGAGATTCCAGTATATTCTTGGCAACAGCGGCAAGGCTAACTACCAAAATCGAGCTATCTTCATTAGGATTCTTATAGTTCATACCCTCAAGAGTACCCCGAAATATGGGGTTATCTCTGTAAGTAATGCAAGAAACCTTAATTACCGGCCTTTTCGCAGCCTCCCCATAATAGCCAGTGTACTCTCCAAAGGGGCCTTCCATCTTGTAATCTTCGGGGTTCGGTGAAATATGGCCCTCGATCACCATTTCAGCCTCGGCCGGGACGTACAAATCCACTGTTTCACATTTTACCAGCTTCAATGGCTTGTTGCGTAGAGCCCCTGTGATTTTGTATTCATCACAGTCTCTTGGCAATGGAGTCGAAGCACAGAAAACCAATAATTCATCACATCCATATACAACGGCAACTGGCATGGGCTTTTTCATCTGTTGATATTTTAGATAATGGATACCCCATCCTTGGCCGGGCACGAGTAGTACCCCTATTTCGTCCTTGTCAACTATCATACCACGATAAAGCCCAACATTAGTTACTAACGTTTCAGGATCTCGTGTGACTACGCCACAAAATGTGTTTATGTATCTTCCACCATCCAGATAATGCCATTTTGGCACTGGAAACTGGTAAAGGTCTATGCCTGACTTAATGATATTTTGTTTAACAGGCCCAACATTGACTATTTTTGGATCGATTGGGTTTTTGAAAGATTGCCTAACTGTTTCCACTAAATTTTTCATTGGTGTCTCTCTTGGAAGCCCCAATATCATGGCAATACGACTTCTTGTTGCAAGGCCGCCGGTAAACAATTTAGTGCAAAGACCGGTTTTGTGGTTTTTTATATTTTCAAAAAGTAGGGCGGGCCCTCTTTTTGAAAAGACCTTCCTTGTTATTGCCGCAAGTTCACCTCTCCAATCGACCTCAGTCTTAACTCGTTTAAGCTCTCCTTCAGATTCAAGCCTCTCAATCCATTCCCTCAAATTGTTACCCATTTATCTACCTCCCAGTAAGATCATTTTTACAGCACAAAGGTGGACTGCAAATTCTATGCCTTTAATCATACGGGATTACATACCTCCAAATTACATTGATAATCCTCTATTATGGTTGTAAATTTGAATTCACCATGCTAAAATTGTCCGAAGAAAGTGTCCATGGTTTGGACATGTCCAATAGTTACAAGGAGGACAAAATCTGGAACTCCGATATAAGGACTGAAAAAAAATAAAAAATTTTTGGAAAAACTTATGACATTGAAATTTGAATGTATGATTTGAGACCTTTACCAAAAGGCGTCTGAGCGGCCTTGGATGGGTTGATG
>Ga0315282_10003494_pt1 | contig 28144 bp, 23 predicted proteins | sample YL17G07_20_MG_FD_203693 | JGI IMG/M metagenome (GOLD analysis project Ga0315282, IMG submission 203693) | Sediment microbial communities from Yellowstone Lake, YNP, Wyoming, USA - YL17G07_20 | ecosystem: Environmental > Aquatic > Freshwater > Lake > Sediment | place: USA: Wyoming | collected...
TCCGGTCGCTCCTTCCTTCCCGCTTGAGCGGGAACGAAAGAGCGTACCGATGCTCGGCGACCTTTCCTCAAAATGGCTGGTTTTCAAGCGCCCCTTACTGGCCGGTTTTGGGCGCCCCCCGACAGAGCGCACGCTGGAACAGGCCCGCAGCCGCGTGCCGATGCGAATCCTGTCGCACTGCGTGATGCCCAACCACTGGCACCTGGTGCTCTGGCCACGCGGCGACGGCGACCTGCCCGAGTTCATGCGCTGGCTGACGCTGGCCCACACGCAGCGCTGGCACGCCGGGCGCGGCTCGGCCGGCACCGGCCACGTCTACCAGGGGCGGTACAAATCGTTCCCCATCCAGGCCCGCCGCATCAGCCGCGCCGAGCGGCAGCACGGAGTCGTGGACAAGGGCAGTTCGCTGCTGACGGTGCTGCGGTACGTGGAGCGCAACGCGGTTCGGGCGGGCCTGGTCAGGCGGGCCGAGAACTGGCGGTGGTGCAGCCTGTGGCGGCGCACGGCCGGCGACGCCGACCAGCGGGCCCTGCTGACCGACCCGCCCGGCGGCTGGCCGAGCGACTGGGTCACGTGGGTCAACCAGCCGCAGAGCCCCGAGGAGCAGGAAGCGCTCGCCCGGTGCATCGCCCGCGGCCAGCCGTTCGGCAGTCCCGCGTGGGTGGCTCGCACGGCGGCGCGGTTCGGCCTGGAATCTACCTTCCGCCCCCCCGGCCGGCCGAGGAAGACGAAGGCAAAGGCATGAAAGGCATGAAAACGGTTCCTGACCCCGTTTATCCCCGTTTATCCCGTTTATCCATTGACCCCGTTTATCCAAGGGGGATCTTAAGGGCCGGCCCTTGGGGCTCCTTGCGGGAGGGCTTCCGCCGCCACCCAGCCGCAGTGCAGTCATATTCCCAAGCTCGTATGTGTGGCACGCATGGCGGCGGTCCCGGCCGTGCCGGCCGCCTAAGGGTGACGAACGAGCCCAAAAAAACCATATGGTGTCCCCAGATATGGAGATATCAAAAAAACCATATGGTGTCCCCAGATATCGGCTGACGAACGAGCCCAAAAAAACCATATGGTGTCCCCAGATATAGACTTCGTTTCCAATTCACGTGGGCCCGTACGCGCAGACTTCTCCGGACGTCGATGGCCGGTTTGTCGTCTGGGAGGACCATCGAAACGGGGTGGATGCAGATGTCTGGGGCTACGACCTGCTGACGGGCATGGAGTTCCCGATTTACCAAGGGCCCGGGGACCAGCAACGCCCCAAAATCAGCGGGGACCTGGTCGTCTGGTACACTGACATTACCGGGGAGCCTTCCCGCATTTGGGCGGCGTACATACCCGAGCCGGCGTCAATGGGGCTTTTTGGCCTTGGCGCGGCGCTGCTTGCGGGGCGGCGGGGCGGCGCCTGACCCTGATAGGCCGCGGTCCCGGCAGCGCCAACCTGCCTGCTTCGTCCGCCTACTTACCCGCCGGCTTGTCGGCCGGGGCGCTGGCAGGCTGGGTGGCGGGCTGGCTGGCGGGCCACTGCCCGGCCACGGGGGCGTGCGCCTCGGTCAGCACAATGTTCCTCATCATTTCGAAGGCGGACTCCGGCCTGTAGCCGTGCACCTCGCAGCAGGCGTATCCCACGAGCCCGCCGGTGATGTCCTCGTTGCTCAGGAGAATGACGGGCATGTTCTTGTTGTTAAGGATCCCTCGAAGCATCGGACCCTGCTCCCTCGGGTCGATCATCCGGCTGTAGGAGAACTTGCGGTACCGGACCTTGTCGATCGCGAGGTCCTTCCGGGCGAACATGGGCGAATCGCCGCTCAGCCGGCGCGGGCGCTTGCTTGTGGCAGCGGAGCTGTCCAGCCCGGCGGCGATCTGGCTTGCCAGGGCCTCGGCGGATTCGGCGAAGGCCGCGGCGCTGCGATTGGGTCCCGCGCCGCCGACGGCTTCCAGGTACAGCAGCCCGCCGCCGGCGACGAATGCCTGAAGGACCTTCATCTCCTGGTCGTTGACCGCGATGCGGTCGGTGCCGCACAGCACCGCCACGTCGGCGCCGCTCTCGGCGAGCTTGGAAATCGGCATGAGTTCGCTGACTTCGATCTGGGTCTCGTGCTTCTGGCCCATCAGGCGGCTGAACCGCTCCCACGCCAGCGGTTCGGGATCGCAGTTGCCTTCCGTGCCCCCGGTGGTGTTGTAGGTTAGCCGGGCCACCCTGACCTGGTTGGCCGGTTTGAAGGTCGGCTTGTCCGGCCAGACCGTCGCGCCGCGAGCGGCCAGGGACTTCTCAACGACGCCCCCGTCGGTAAGGTACAGCGCGAAGTTGGCCGGGCCCTGGAACGACGGCTTGTCGGAGTTGTCGAGCATGAGCTGCCAACTCCTGGCCAGGTCGCGGTCGGAGTGTATGACCAGCGGGCGCACGCCGTTGTGGATCATCGCCAGGCCCTGCAAGGTGCCGATCCTGCTGTCGAGCTTGAAGTTCATCGAGAACAACCTGTGGTCCTGGGGCACCAGTTCAAGCTTGTACTTGGGGAACATCTTGGCGTAGACGGCCCGGATGCCGTCGTGGAAGCCCTTGCCGTCGCACTCGGTGCAGCTCAGGATCGTCCCGCCCATGTTGACGTAGCGGCGGACGGCGGCGATCTGCTCGTCGGTGAACTTCGGCTCCGTCGAGCCGGAGATGTAGAGGATCGGCGCGTCCAGCCAGTCCTCCGGCGGCACCTGAAGGTTGACGATCTGCCAGTTGACCGTGATTCCCTCGAATTCCTTGCCGATCCACCGCGTCAACTGCGCCAGGTCGCGCGGGCGGTCGTTCCAGTCGCCGTCGTATTCGAGCTTGTTGAACAGGATCGAGTGGCGCCCGCGAACCAGGAACAGCAGGGCGTAGGATGTGTCGACCACCGGATCGGCCCCGCCCTGCCAGGACCCGTCGTCCTTGTTCTGCGATCCCAGCAGCCCCTCGGCGCAGACCTTGTACCAGTCGGTCTTGCCGAAATACTTATACCCGCTGGCCAGGCCCACGCGCTCCACGCCGTAGAGCAGATAGTACCCCCACTTGCCGGCCGCCTGTGCGATGCCGCCGAAGTTCTTGTCCAGCCAGCCCAGGCCGTTGTTCAGCGGGCGAAGGACCGCCTGGACCTTCGGGCCCTGATCGCACCTGATGAACCCGTCAGCCAGAAAGTTGTCGTAACAGACGAACAGCGACGCCAGGCCCGCCGTGGTCATGGTGGCCGACACCTCCCGGTTGTTGTTGTAGCCCCAGCCGCCGTCGGACGCCTGACAGCCCAGCCAGTGCGTCAGGACCTTGTACCAGTAGTCGCGCGGAACATCCAAGTCGATCTGAGCGCCCGCCCATACGCCTAGCAGCCCATACTGGCTGTTGGAGTTGTCGCCGCTGCTCTTGCCGTTGGCGAAACAGTCGTAGTTGTAGCTGCCGTCCGCGGTGGACATCCACAGCATGGTCACGTCGTTATTGAGGAAATGCTTGTATGGGCTTTGCGACCCTCCCGATCTCTTGACCGCGGCCAGGAAGGCGTTGGCGCGCAGACCGATCTCGTAGGTCTTGTGACAGTAGGGGGAGAAGGTGCCCTCGTTGGCCGCCATGCCGGAGCGAATGCTGGCCAGAAGCCTGATGGGGGCCTGCCGCCTGGCCAGCCAATCCAGGGCGATCTTTATCTTCGCGTCGCTGACCCTGACCTGATCGCTTTCCAGCAAGGCGTAAGTGGCGATCGCCGTTGGCCCGACGAGGTACTTTTCATATGCCGGCCAGGAGCCGTCGGCGCCCTGGGCCTTCAGGAGGTACTCCACACCCTTCTTGATGGCCTTGTCGACCGCCTCGGGCGAGAACGCCGTTTTCGCCGCGGCGGCCGCGGCGGCCTTGGCGGGCTGGACAAGGGCGGTCCAACCCAGCAGCATCACCGCCGCCGTCCCCAAGCCCAACGCCTTGGGAAACCTTCCACACTTCATTCGCACGCACATGCCTCGATCTCCCATCTCGTTTGCCCTTCCCGCAGGTTTCCCGCCGGCGGCAACGAAGAACCTCCCGCCCTTACTTGTCACACAAGTGCAGACACGCGCCACGCCTCCATGTCGGCATGGCCTCCAGAATACCGCCAAACACTTTTTTACCGCAACTCCGGCCGGGGCGCCGCAAGGGTCTAAACTTTCTGCTTTTTTGACAGCCGAAGCTGAAGCATCGCGTCAATGAATTCCTGGATGTCGCCGTCCAGCACGCGGTCGGTCTGGCCGACCTTCAGGTCCGTCCGCTCGTCGCGGACCAACTGGTACGGGTACAGCACGTACGAGCGGATCTGGCTGCCGAAGGCGATCTCGCCCTTCTCGCCGTACATCCGCGACAACTCGGCGTCGCGCCTGGCCAACTCCGCCTGGTAAATCTTGGCCATCAGCATCTTGCGGGCCATGGCACGGTTCTGGTGCTGGCTGCGCTCGTTCTGGCAGGCCGCGACGATCCCCGTCGGGGCGTGCGTCAGCCGCACGGCGCTGGAAGTCTTGTTGACATGCTGGCCACCGGCGCCGCTGGCGCGGTAGACGTCCTCGCGAACGTCCTTGTCCCAGTCCACCTCAACCTCGATGTCGTCCAGCACCGGCAGCACGTCAACCGAGGCGAAACTCGTGTGCCGGCGGTTCTGCGCGTCAAACGGGCTTATCCGCACCAGCCGGTGAACGCCGCGCTCGCACGAGAGATACCCGTAAACGTACGGGCCGCGAATCAGCAGGCTCACCGAGCGGATGCCGGCCTCCTCGCCGTCGGTGCGGTCGATCTCGCTGACCGAGTAGCCCGACCGCTCGAAGTATCGCAGGTACATCCGAAACAGCATCTCGGCCCAGTCGCAGCTTTCGGTCCCGCCTGCCCCGGCGTGGATCGAGAAGTAGCAGTCGCCCGCGTCGTGCGGGCCCGACAGCATCGTCCGCAGTTCGAGACGATCCATCTCGGGCCGGATTCTATCGACCTCGGCGGCGACCTCCGCCATTTCCGCCTCGCTGCCTTCCTCGGCGGCCAACTCGTGCATGATCGAGACGTCCTCGATCCGCCGCGTGAGCTTGCCCACGGGCGTCAGAACGCCGCGAAGGCTCTTGAGCTCCGCCACCAGTTCCTGGGCGGCTTCCTGGTTATCCCAGAAACCCGGCACGCCCATGCGGCGCTCGAGCCGGGACATCTGTTCCAGCCGGGCAGGGTAGTCAAAGAGAGTCCCGGATGGCGATGATCCGGGAACTGAGAGACTCTATAGTCTCCCGCAACGATTGCGCATCGGCCATGAACACATCTCCTAAGCGATTCCATACTATCAAAGTCGCAATTGCAAGGCAAGGCCGCTCAAAGGTTTTGCTCGGCTGGCCTGGGCGGGGTATAACGGTCCGATCGAGCACAAAGACCAAGGAGCGCCGCGTGACGCAGACAACCGCCAACTTCGCCGACCGCCTTCTGGACGCCATCGACGCAAAGGGCTCGCCGGTGTGCGTGGGCATCGACCCGAAGTACGACCAACTTCCCCCGGCCCTCTCGGCCGGCCCCGACGCCGACGCATCCGCACAACTGGCCAGGATAGGCGAGTTCTGCTGGCAGGTGCTCGAGGCGGTGGCCCCGCACGTCCCGGCCGTCAAGCCGCAGTCGGCCTACTTCGAGGCTTACGGCCCCGGCGGAGTCGAGACGTACTTCCAGGTCGTCCGCTGGGCCCACGAGCTTGGGCTGCTTGTCATCGGCGACGCCAAACGCAACGACATCGGCCCGACGGCCGAGGCGTACGCCGCCGGGCACCTGGCCGGGCCGGACAAGGCCGACAGCCTGACCGTTAACGCCTACTTCGGCATCGACGGGCTCAAGCCTTTCCTGGACGTCTGTAGCGCCCAGGGCAAGGGCGCCTTTGCGCTGGTCCGGACGTCCAACCGTTCGGCCGGGCAGGTGCAGGACTTCGCAAACGCCGGAGGCAAAAAACTTTACGAGCACATGGCTGAGTTGGTCGCCTCCTTCGGCGACTCCCCCGGCCTTCTCGGGCGCCGCGGCTACAGCAGCCTTGGCGCGGTGGTCGGCGCAACTTGGCCGCAGGAGGCCCGCCAACTCCGCCGACTGATGCCCCGGCAGATATTCCTCGTTCCCGGCTACGGCGCACAAGGCGCCTCGGCCGGCGACTGCACTGCCTGCTTCAAGGACGACGGCACCGGCGCAATCGTAAACGCCAGCCGGTCCGTCATTTATGCTCACAGCCAGGCGCAATACGCACACCTGCCCTGGCAGAAGGCCATCCAGCAGGCCGCCAAAGCCTTCGCCGAAGACATCAGAAACGCGATAAGAAGGTAGTAGGTACCAGGAAAAGCAGAAGCAAAGAAGAAAGCAGCAAGGGACAGACAGGAATCATGGAATCCCAGCCCAGGGATAGCAATCGCCCAGGGATAGCAATCCCTGGGTGAAAAACCCACGGATGAAACAACCCTGGAAGAACGCGGCAAATTTAGTATTTTCAAGATGTTGTAAAGAGACATGCCCCGACGCGGCAAGAATGTTCAACTCTTCGCCCTCCGCCAGAGCCCGCCGGAGATGATTGTTCTGCGCGGCCGGCAGTATCGGCTCGTCCGCGTCTTCAAGCACGATTTCTTCGCGGCCACATGCCTGTACGAGGCTATCGACCCCGCCAGGGCGGATATCCCTCGCATCGTCGTCAAATTCGGCCGAACGCAGGAGTTGTGGGGGCTGCCCCTGGACTGGTATGGCCGGTGGATCTGTAGCCATGAGAAAGACATCTACCGGCACTTGGCAGACTTGCCGGGCGTGCCGCGCTGGGTTGGTTGCGTCAATGACACGACGTACGCCATCGAGTACATCGACGCAAAGCCGCTGGACCACTTCGACGCGGTGCCGCCGGGGTTTTTCGACAGGCTTGCGGAGGTCTTTCGCCTGATGCACGAGCGCGGCGTGGCCTACTGCGACGCCAACAAGCAGTCGAACATCCTGGTCGACGCCCTCGGCCGGCCTTTCGTCATCGACTTCCAGATCAGCATTCATCGCCGCGACAAATGGCCTTGGCCCCTATGCAGCATCTCCGCGATGATCGTCCGCCACGCCCAGCAGGCCGACATATACCACCTCTACAAGCACAAACGCCGCCTGGCGCCCGGCGAACTGACGCACGAGGAAGATGAGTTCAGCCGCCGCCGGGGCTCTCTGCATACACTTCACCGAAAGCTCTCCGCCCGATGGCGCGACATGCGGCGATGGTTCCTCCGCCGCCAATACAAGGCCGGCCGGCTCGAAAGCCCCACAGCCGAACTGGAAGACCACCGCCAGCCGGAAAAGGATGCCTGGCGGAAGAACTACAAGCAGGGTTCTGACTAAGGTTGCCGCAGAGGCGATCCAGAAGTCGATGGGATGGCAGGAAAGACATCGTTGACATTCAATATGGTTGGGACGTAGCGGACAAAGAAGAGCCTGTTTGATGAGCAGAGGAAGGCATATCAGCCGGTACACGACGCCGACGGGCGGCGAGGCCCAGGTTCAGCCAGGTTCTCGCGGAACGGTGCTGGTCAACCGGCTGGGTATTCGCCGCAAGACGGACATGGACCGGACCGAGTACCAGGCATTGCTCAGGGCGCAGGAAGCGTACGTGAAGATCGCCACGGCTGAGACGCGTTTCACGGCCGGGCTGATCTGTCGGATGCATCGCCATTGGCTGGGTGGCATCTATGACTGGGCAGGGCAATACCGCAGCGTGGACGTGGCGAAAGGCGGGTTTCGCTGGCCCCCGGCCGGGCTGGTCGCGGAGAACATGGCGCGGTTCGAGACCGGGTTGCTTGCACGGAACACTCCTTGCCGACCGGGAGAAGTCGGCGAGGTTGCCCGAAGGATTGCGGAGGTGCATGCCGACTTCCTGTTGATCCATCCGTTTCGAGAGGGCAACGGGCGAATGGCGCGGTGGCTGGCTGACATTATGGCGCTACAGGCGACGCTGGCGGCTCCGGATTACGGTTTCACGGGAAAAGGATCGAAGCTGCGTCGGCGGCTCTACCTGGAGGCGGTGATCGAGGGATACTCGACGAACTACGAGCCCTTGAGTAAATTCTTCACCGCAGCCTTGGAGAGGCGCCTGCGGACGTTGGGGCGGACGACGTGATCCTTGTCCTTCGCGAGCCTGGCGACAGCCGCATCCCTGGCGGCAGTCAAGGCCTTGGCCTTGGCAGCGATCAAGGCCTTGGCGGCAATTGCTGCTTTGGCGGCAATCGCTGCTTTGGCGGCAATCGCGACATTCGCCGCCTTCTCGGCGTGCAGACACGAGGCACCCTCGAAGATGGACGATTCGAGGGCGTTATGCTGGAGCATCCGCCGACGGGTGCTCGGCCGGCGAAGATACGCATTTGTCTCTACGAGCGTCTTCATACACGGCATTATACCCGCAAAAGGTCGGGGCAGTAAAGGCAAGCATTGGAGGGGCGTGGAAAGATGTCACTTGCCGGTTTTACGTGCAAAGGATGCGCCGATGAAAGCCATGGTTCTTGACGCCAACGGGCCCATCGAGGGTTCGCCGCTGAAGCTGCTGGACGTGCCGGACCCGCAGGCCGGGCCGGGACAGGTGCGCCTGGCCGTGAGATGCTGCGGCGTGTGCCGGACCGACCTGCACGTCATCGAGGGCGACCTGCCCGCCCGAAAGCTGCCGCTCATCCCCGGCCATCAGATCGTCGGCGTCGTCGACCAGGTCGGGCCGGGCTGCCACCGCCTGACCATGGGCCGCCGCGCGGGCATCGCCTGGCTGCGGCACACGTGCGGACAGTGCCGCTTCTGCCGCTCCGGGCGGGAGAACCTCTGCCAGGGCCAGCGATTCACCGGCTATCACGCCGACGGCGGGTACGCCCAATATGCCGTCATCGACGAGGACTACGCCTACGAGATTCCGAACGTCTTTACGGATGTCCAGGCCGCGCCGCTGCTGTGCGCGGGGATCGTCGGCTACCGCTCGCTCAAGCGCGCGAACCTGCCCGACGGCGGCAGGCTGGCCATCTACGGCTTCGGCTCGAGCGCGCACATAATCATGCAGATCGCCCTTCATCGCGGCTGCGAGGTGTACGTGGTGACTCGCGGCGAGAACCACCGCGGCCTGGCCAGGCGGATGGGCGCCACGTGGGTCGGTGAGAAGCCCGAGGACCTGCCCGTCAAGGTTGACAGCGCGATTATCTTCGCCCCCGTCGGCACGCTGGTCCCGCCGGCCCTGGAACACCTGGAAAAGGGCGGCACGCTCGCGCTGGCCGGCATATACATGACGCCCATCCCCGAGATGGACCACGAGAAGCACGTCTTCCACGAGCGGGACATCCGGTCCGTAACCGCAAATACCCGCGACGACGGGCGGGAACTGCTGGCCGCGGCGGCGAAGATACCCATAAGGCCCCACACGACAACCTACAAGCTCGCCGACGCCAACCAGGCCCTCCAGGACCTCAAGGCCGACCGCCTCCAGGGCACGGCCGTGCTGGTGGTGGAATGACGGTCACGGCGTCTCGACCAACTCCTTGGGGCGAAGGACGGATTTGCGGAACTCGGCCTCTGTCGACTCTATCGCCATGCCCTTGGCGGGGACGGCGTCGAGAAAGAGCACGAAGTCCAGTTGCCTGTCTGCCCGCCCGGCCTCGTTGGCGTACTTGCGGGCGATCTCGTTGGCGGGCATGGTTGTCCGGCCAAGGATCCGCTGAAGCTCAAAGGACAGGGCGTCGCGGTATGACAAGTAGACCACCTGTGTGCAGACGAGCTTGGTGGTGTCCTCGAAGTCGAAGTTGAAGTCGTACGGTTTGCCGAGGTTTGCGAACGCCCGGGTAATGGCCGTGGCGGCCTGGCGGCCGCTGACGCGCGGGCGGAGCACGGCGGCGTAGTCGGCGCAGAGCGACTTGGTCAGGCTGTTGAGAAGCACTCCCTCGCTGACGGCCTCGATGACGGTCTTTTCCCGGCCGTCGGGCGCGGCCAGCAGGTAGTCGGCCAGGTGCTGCTGGACGTTGGGGTCGTCGGCGATGCCCAGCCGCTTGAGGTCCTCAAGCCGCCCGACGTACAGCGCCGCGTGCTTCCAGAAGCCCGGCAGGCCCGGGTTCGACAAGTACCAGTTCGCCCGCTCGAGCAGGATGTCGCCGGGCTCAAGGCGCGGCTGGATCGCCTCGATCTGCCCGGCCGTGATGAACGGCGGCCGGCTGACGATCCGCGTGTCGCCCAGGTACGTGGCCACGCCGGACTGCGCGGCGTAGATGCTCTGGCCCACCTGCCGCGCCGCGTCCGTCCCGGCCTGCCCGACAAAGTACGCCACCACCGCCGTCGCCAGGTGCGACATCAGCACGCCCGTCACCGCCGCCGGTTTGGAAATAGACCCCGGGCGCGCCACGCCCAGCACGCGGCGGACTATAAGATACATTGACCCGACGCCCGTTCCCGCGGCCGGGAAAACCAGCACCCACAGGTACGCCGCCGACACGTCCGCCAGCATGTCCCGCCGCAGGCCCAGCCAGAGCACCATCAGGCCCGCCCAGGCCGCCATGACGGCAGTGACAAGCTCCACCGGCCCGCCGCGCCTGGCCGTGGCGGCCTCCAGCATCGCCAGGTGCGTGATCACCACAGACACGACCATCGTCACCCACCACAGCCGCCATAGCATCGTGTTGGTCGTGAAGTCCGTCCACACCAGCGCCAGGAAGCTCGCCTGCGAGGCCGCCACCGCCGCCACGCCGAGCGTCAGCAGCAGCGCGAAGAGCGGCCCCGCCCGATGGCGGGCGCGAAGCTGAACGAGCATGAACGCCGACCCCAGGAACACCCCGACGCACGTCAGCAGCAACTGCGCAAGGGTTCCGCTCAGCCGCCAGCGGAATATCGCCACCAACAGCATCACCAGCGCAGCGGCCGGCGAGAGCCACACCGCCAGCTTCAGCACGCGCACAAACGCCGATTTGTCGGGACCTCGATACATTCGCGCTTAGACAATGTCGGCAATCCGGCCGGGTTTCGAACAGACATATTCCACCCGAAAGAACGGATGAGTGTGCGCGGATTCTCCGACATCGCGCCCGCCCCGGCCGGCAGTTCGGCAAGCTCCAACAGCTTGCCCAGCAGGTTGTGATCGACCAGGAAACACTGGCCGAATGCCTTCTGAGGCGACAGGCCGGCGGCTTCGAGCATCTGGCGGATTTCGGTGAGGGTCTGCATGGGGATGCCGGACTAAAGGCTCGTCTTCCTGTGCTTGGCCAGCAAATCGGCCACCTGAACCCCGTCAATGGTCATGCCCTCAATGTTGCAGTTGACGATCCTGACGTTCGACATGTCTACCTTGCGGAAGGTGCTGTCGCAAAGCATTGCCTCCTCAAACACAACAGGCCTCTGCCGCTCTTGCTTGCCGTCGGCATCCGGGGGCGGGCCGACGTGCTTGAAGGTCGCGCCGCCTATCTGGACGGCCGACACACGGATGTCGCTGAGATTGATATTATGGAACCTCGCGCCGCTTAGGTTCACGTTGTCGAAATCGGCCCCGGACATATTGGCATCGTTAAATGTTGCCTTGCGGAGGTTCACGTCGTGAAAGACCGAGCCTGAAATGTCCGCATGCTCGGCAGTGTGCTTCCCGCACTTGATCGTTGGTTCCATTTGTCTCGCCCTTTCGTTTTCTGCCGACCGACAGCCTAACAACACCTGCCGGGCGTGCAAGCCCAAACGGCGGGCGGGTTTGGTGCTCGGGGTCCGGCGTTTTTCCCCGGGGATTGCCATCCCTGGGCTTCAACACAAGGCAATTGCTGGTTATCATGTCGGCCATGGACGAATCTCAGGGCAATTCCGGCCGCGAGCGGAACGTCAATATCTGGGCCCCGTGGCGGATCGAGTACATCGAGTCGCTGTCCAAGGATTCCGGCTGCTTTCTTTGCGACATTCGCGACAACCCCTCGCGCGACGAGCAGGACCTGGTGATATGGCGAGGCCGGCGGGCCGTGACGGTGATGAACCGCTTCCCCTACACGGGCGGGCATTGCCTTATCGCGCCATATGACCACGCCGCCGACCTCGACGGGATCGACGGCCAGACCATCCTGGAGATGATGGCGATGGTGCGCGACGTTCAGAAGGCCATTACCGCCGCCGTCGGCGCCCAGGGCTTCAACGTCGGCATAAACCTCGGCCGCTGCGCCGGGGCCGGGCTGCCGGGGCACCTGCACATTCACGTCGTGCCGCGCTGGGCGGGCGACACGAACTTCATGGCCGTCTTCGGCGATGTCCGGGTGATACCCGACGCACTGTCGAACCTGAGGACCAAGATCCTTGCCGCGGCGGAGAAACTCGGCCTGCCCAAGCCGCCGCCGGAGGAAAAAGGTGTCAGGAACCTTTTCCAAGGGCCGCACGACACGGAACGCTCAATGCCGCAAACCGCCGCGAGAGATTGGCTGGCCTCCCCGCACCCGCCCGTGCTGGCGCCTTGGGCCGTCGGGCCTGAGCTCTCCGGCGGGCGGGAGTATCCCGAGCCGGAGCACCCTTACCGCTCCTGCTTCCAGCGCGACCGCGACCGCATCGTCCACTGCTCGGCCTTTCGGCGGCTGGACTTCAAGACGCAGGTCTATGTGCCGCACGAGCACGACCATTTCCGCACGCGCCTGACGCACACGCTGGAGGTCGCCCAGATCGGCCGGACGATGGGAAGGGCGCTTGGCCTGTGCGAGGACCTGGTCGAAGCCGTCGCCCTGGCCCACGACCTCGGCCACCCGCCCTTCGGCCACGGCGGCGAGGCGGCACTGGACGAGCTGATGGCCGGGCACGGGCGATTCGAGCACAACCGCCAGAGCCTCCGCGTGGTGGACTACCTGGAACACCCGTACCCGAGTTTTCGCGGGCTGAACCTTACCCGCGTGGTCCGCCTGTGCCTTGCCAGGCACGAGACCCGCTACGACGCGCCTCTGCCCGCCGGCCTGGACGAGCCCGGCATGGCCCCGCTGGCCGGCCAGCTCGTGGACCAGGCCGACGAGATCGCGTATACCTCCGCCGACCTGGAGGATTCCCTGGCGGCCGGGAGCGTCAGCGTCGAGCAGGTCGAGCGCCTGGCGCTCTGGCGGCAAGCTTGGCGGGCCGCGGAAGAATCGGCGCCGCACGCCGGGGCCATGCACAACCGCATACGCGCGTGCAAGAACGTCCTGGCCGCGATGGCCGATGACCTGCTGACCACGACGGCGGGCGCCATCGACGCCCTGGGCATCCGCCGGCCCGAAGACGTCCGCGACGCCGGCCGGCGCTGCGTCGGCTTCTCGCCGCCGATGGCCAGGGACGTCGTGGAGATGCAGGACTTCCTGCTTAACAACGTGTACCTCTCGGAGCGGCACGTCGAGTGCGACCAGCGCGGGCAAAGGATCATCCGGGAACTCTTCGGCGCCTTCGTCGCCGACTCGTCGCTGCTGCCCGAGCGATACCGGCGCCGCATCGAGTCCGACGGCCTGCATCGCGTGACGTGCGACTTCATCGCGGGCATGACCGACCGCTACTGCGAGCAGGAACACGCCCGCCTCCTCGGGGCGAACTGACGTCGCGGCCAAAACGGATTACCACAGAGACACAGAGGCGCAGAGGGGGAAAAGGAAGAAGAAACAGAAGAAGAAACATCTGAAGCTTCTTCCTTTTCTGTTTCTTCTTTTGTTCTTTCTTTCTCTGCGGCTCTGCGCCTCTGCGGTAATCCGTTTCTTATTCTGTTTTTCAATTGCCGGCGGGCGATTCGCCGGCGGGCTTTTCCTCGGCGGCGGGGGCGGGCGTTTCGGCGGGCTCTTCCGCGGGCTCCGGGCCGAACTCTTCCTGCGGCTCATCTACGTACACGTCGTCGAGGTCCGTCGCGTCGATCCGCCGGCGGAGCAGGAAGTAGATGACCGTCTTGGCGCTGGCGCAGAACGACAGGAGGAACGCCAGCACGGTCGCGGCCACCAGCATCGTCCAGAACCAGACGAGCCAGGCGCCGACCGGCTCGGCCCCGCTCATGGCCTCGCCTGGCGGGCAGGACATGAGGGCATCGAACGTTGGCGCCGGCCAGAGCACGTCGAGCTTGTCGGCCAGCGGGGAGACGGTCTGCCCGCCGCCGATCACGCCGACGCCGATGAACCAGTGGGTCGTCGCCAAAGCCAGGAACGCGCAGAACCGCACGAACAGGTAGCAGATCACGCCATAGAACGCGGCCACCAGGCCGTAGAACGCGGCCCGCCAGGGCCGGCCGAAAACGTAGGAATAGCTCCGTCCGATCGCGTCGAAACTGTCGGAGCTTTCGACCGCTATGGTCGGGTACATCAGGGCGCCGCCGCCGCCCAGGCCCACCAGCAGAAACGCGATGAGCAGCCCGGCGCCGATCGCCAGCGGCAGCAGCAGGCCCATGGCGATTCCCCCGCCCCAGCTTCCCAGCAGGAACCCGCCGGCAATGATGAACAGCCCGATGACGAAAACGATGGCCAGCGAAATCAGCGGGGCGAAGTAGAAGCTCAGGAACTTGCCGGCGCTGAACCGCAGCGCCTGGCCGATGGATATCTTCTGCTCGCGCCCGAAGTGAAGCGCCGCGATGCGGTGGATCGCCCCGCCAAAAAGCGCCCAGACCGCCAGCGCCACCGCCAGCAGGAGAATAGCCAGCAGCCAGTGCCGCGCGATCAGCCAGCACAGGCCGTGGAGCATCATCAGAACCCAGTACAGCAACCCAAGCGCATCGTTGGTCGGCACGGGGCTGTCAGTGGCGGGAATGCCGCTTGCGTCCGGCTCGGGCGGGAGCAACTCGCCGCGGCGGTCCATCATGGCGCGATACTTGCTCAGGCCGCCGGTTATGTTGCCGTACCTCACGGCCAGAAGCGAGTTCATCAGGCACCGGCCCTCGTAGGCCGTGAGGGCCTCGAAGACGCCCTGGCCGTCGATCTGCCGGATCTTCTGGCGGTAGTTCAGCTTGCAAAGTGTCAGGGATCGTTCGGCCGCTGCGGCGTCCTTGGCGAGCCTGTCTTTGGCCTTTCGCTTGCCCTTGGTGTCCAGGGCGCGGTCCTCTTCTATGTTCTTTTCGGCCGCGTCCGTGGCCTTGCCGATGAGGTCCTCGATCCGCTCGGCCTGCTGTTTGACGAGCTCGTGGACCGCCCCCATCGCCTTGGACCGGTTGTTCTTGGCCTGGTCCTGTCGATCCGTCAAGCCGGGAAGATCAGGCCACTTTGTTTGGCTCTGGCTGATCACCTTGGCCTGGAAGGCGTTCTCGAAGAACCGCCCGCCGCCGCCCTCGTTGCGAAGGACGACCAGGAACCCCTGCAACCCGGCCAGTTCGGCGTGCGCGTCGCTCCAAAGGCTGACGAGGTCGTCGGTACGCTTGGTCTCGGTCGAGTCCTGCCACTTCTCGAAGTCCATCGGGCTGGACATGTATTGGTATATCTCCCCGTCAGGCACGCTCGTGCCCGTCCAGCCGCTCACCGTGTCCAGAATCGACCCCCACGACCAGATCAGAAGCACCACCGCCAACGCCAGCATAAGCTTGCTGACGTGAATCCCCATCCGGAACGACTTGAAGACGTGGGTGAAGGCGAACACTTCGTTCCAGTTGACTCGGGGCAATTGCTGACTTTCGTCTGTCATGGCTGTCCGTCCTTTCCGCCGGCCTGCCGACAGAAGCCCCCGCGGCCTCCCGCGATGGCCTGTCGGCGCCGGCCGATCCTAGCTGTCGAAACGTCCCTGATACCAGACCGCGAAGGATTATACCCCCGGCGGTGCAAGACCCGCAAATGTCTTTCGCGGGAGAACATGGACGAAAATGGCGCCCGAAACGAAAATGCCCATCCGCGAGAGGCCGCCGCGAAAACATTTACAGGCGCCGCCAGAGGGCGGCGGAGGTGAGCCCCTGTTTTCGAACTCCCGGGCAATTCAAGGTGGCGCCCGCCGCTGCTTGATCTTGTGGCACGGGAAACTCCTCGCCGAATCAAAGGCTTCTTGCGATAATCCTCCGTCATGCCCAGCGAACATTCATCAGGCGAAATGACCCCGGCTAAGTTCATCGCCAAGTGGGCGCCTGTCACGCCGGCCGAACGCGCCGCCAGCCAGGAGCATTTCCTGGACCCTTGCCGCCTTCTAGGCCAGCCGACGCCCGCCGAGATCGACGCCACCGGCGCCGAGTACACCTTCGAAAAAGGCGTCGCCGTAACCGATTCCGCAAGCCGCGGCTCCCGCGGCGCCGGCGGCTTCGCCGACGTGTGGTGGCGGGGCAAGTTCGCCTGGGAATACAAACGAAAGGGCAAATACCGCAGCACAATGGGCACACCCCTTACGCGGTGCATGGGGGCCTGTAATTTGGATCGGGTTAGGTCGGAGTTTGGTTTGTCGCGCCCGATGCCGATCGTGAGCCAATCCGGGTTGCGACGACCTGACGCCGGATCAAAAAGGGTGTTATCTCATGGATGAGCCTCAAGGCATTCTCCCGATTCAAGCCGAAGACTCCATACTTCGCGTGGCGGACAAGCTTGTTGTCTCCGCGAAGCAGATCATGAGGCACGCCAAGACGGAAGAAGACCTCCGAATAGGCTTTGAAAAGGCTCTGGAGCCTCTGAAGGGCGATCTTGGGATAGCATCGCAAGCCCGGTACGAGAAGACAATCTCGGTGCAGGGCGAAAAGACGATCTACCGATCAGGGCGATCCGATGCGATACACGGACAGGTAGTGATCGAATACGAAGCACCGGCCGCATTTGAATCCCCGGCGGCGGTTGAGCACGCCTTCGATCAACTCGTGGACTACATCCGCGGAGAGGCCGAGGCCAGAAACGATTCGCTGTTTCTTCTGGATCCGAAGCTCGTTGGAGTCGGTTTTGACGGGGAAAGGGTTTTCTTCGTTCATTACAGAGGTGACAAGGCTAAACCCAAGACAGAACTGGATCGGACCGATTTCGTAAAGGCGGGGCCTTATGTTTTTGACCAGCAATCCGCCAGAACAATGCTGACGCACCTGCGCGCGTTGTCCCGCCGCCTGCTCACGGCACAAGACCTGGCCGACGTCTTCGGCCCCGAAGGGAATCTGGCCCGCGAGGCGGTCTCCGCTTTGTGCGATTCCTTGGAGAACTGGACCAGTGGCCCGAGGGCGGCGGTTTTATTTCAGGAATGGCAAAGGCTATTCGGGATCGTGTACGGCGAGCACTTCATGGGGAACCCCGCCAAACCGGCGGCGACGCTGGCGAAAACCTACCGTTTCACAGGCAAGGCGGGTTTCCAGCAGTTGCTGTTCTCCGTTCACACGTACTTCGTCTTCCTGATGAAGCTGATCGCGGCCGAGTTGCTTTCCTTTTCGGACAATTCATTCAAGTCGTCTTTCTCAGACGACCTGGCCCATGCCGATCACCAGGCGCTCTTGGATAAACTCAACGACATTGAAAGCGGGGGCATCTACGCGCGAAGGAGAATAACCAACTTCCTGGAGGGCGACTTCTTCCGCTGGTATCTCGATGCCTTTTCGCCACGCGTGGAAGAGTCGATCCGGGACATCGCAAGAGCGTTGTCCGAGTTCGAGCCCGGCACGGCCGAGATTGCCCCGGAAACCCGCCGGGACCTTCTCAAGGGGCTATACCAGTATCTCGTCCCCGCGGAGGTACGGCACAATCTCGGTGAATACTACACGCCGGATTGGCTGGCGGAACTGGTCATCGAGGAATCCGGTTACGACGGAAACACTCAGCGCCGGTTCCTCGACCCTGCCTGCGGATCGGGGACTTTCCTGGTGATGGCGATACGCAAGGCCCGTGAGTTTGCCAGGAATAACGGCGTCCAAAGGGCCTTTGTTGCCCATGGTATCCTGAAGAACGTCTGGGGGTTCGACCTGAATCCTCTGGCCGTCCTTGCCGCGCGAACCAACTACCTGTTTGCCATGGGGGAGTTGGTGGACCACGTCATATCGATGGAAATCCCGGTCTACCTGGCCGACTCGGTCCTCTGGCCGGGAGCGAGAAACCACTTCAGCCTGGAGTTCGGGGGGGACACGGCGCAGATGCGGACTGCCGCGCGGGTCTTCCACGTGCCGTCCTTCTACTTAGGGGGCGGGTTCTGGCTGAAGACCGTCGCCCCCTTGGTTGAGGAGATGGTCAAGGCCGACTACTCCCCCGAGCAGGCGTTGGGCCGCCTGCGGGAGGTGGGCATGGTCTTCCCGCCCCACGAACCGGAGGTCCTCGCCTTCTACGGCGAAATCCTTGAACTTGAGAAGGCCGGGAAGAATGGGATATGGGCTCGGCTGCTCAAGAACGCCTCCGCCCCCGTCATCGGGGGCAAGTTCGATTACGTCGTTGGCAACCCTCCTTGGGTCCGCTGGGGCTACCTCTCAAAGGAGTACCGTGAGGCAACTCTCCCGCTCTGGCAGAAGTACGGGCTGTTCTCCCTGAAGGGCCACGCCGCCCGTCTGGGCGGCGGGGAGAAGGACTTCTCCATGCTCTTCACGGCCGCCTGCATCGACAACTATCTTGAGAAAGGCGGGAAACTCGCGTTCCTCATCACCCAGGAAGTGTTCAAGTCCAAGGGAGCGGGCGAGGGATTCAGACGGTTCTCGCTGGGGGTACATGGGGACTACAAGGTCCTCAAAGCCCACGATCTGGTTACCGTCCAGCCATTTGAGGGGGCGGCCAACAAGACCGCCATGATCGTCGTCGAGAAAGGCAAGCCCACCAAGCCCCCTGTTCCCTATTACCTCTGGACACGGAAGAAGGGCGTCGGCAAGATCCCAACCAACATGTGCCTGGCCGAGGCCTTGCCCCTGTTGAAGAAGCAACGCCTCCTGGCACGCCCAATCGGAAAACCCACCGGGTCCTGGCAGACTCTCTCCGAGAAACAAAGCCGCCTGACCAAGATTAAGGGCAGTAACCCTTACAAAGCCCGACTCGGGGCCAGGGTGGAACCGTACGGTGTCTTCTGGTTGACTGTCGAGCATGTCATGGCGGATGGCGAGCTCCTCGTCCGCAACATGCACGACCGTGGAAAGCGAGTGATCCAGGCTGTGGAAGCACGGATCGAAAGCGACCTCGTTTTCCCGGCCGTGGCGGGGGCGGACGTCGGTCGGTGGGGCGCCAAACCGGGGATGTTTGTCCTGCTGAGTCAAGATCCAGAAACGCGGGCCGGGTACTCCGAACAGACGATGAGGGTGAAGTACCCAGGGACGTACACCTACCTCGCCAGGTTCAAGTCGCAGCTAGTTTCTAGGGCGGCGTATCTGAAGTACCATGCCGAAGAGGGGCATGCGTTTTACAGTCAATACAATATCGCGCCGTATTCATTCGCCCGCTACCGGGTGGTCTGGAAGCGGATGGCCAGCGACCTTGTCGCGGCGGTGGTCTCGCAGCACAAGACGCCCTTTGGCTATAAGACTGTCATCGCGACGGACACAACTTCCCTCTTCCCCACGCAGCGAGAGGACGAGGCCCACTATCTTTGTGCGATCATCAACTCCAAGCCGGTGAGGGAGTTCCTCAAGTCCTTTTCATCGGCTGGGCGTGGTTTTGGAGCGCCGTCAGTAATGGAACCGGTTGGGATTCCGGAATTCGACGACAAGAACGCGCTGCACCGCCAACTGGCGTCGCTGTCCAAGGAACTGCACAAGAAGAAGGCCCAAGGGCTGAACATGGAATGCCTTGCACTGGAGCCGGAAGTCGATAATGCGGCGGCTCGCCTTTTCGGGCTGAAGGAAACCAAGTAGCCTGGAAAGGGGCATCCCTCGGAGCCGGGATTCCCCCCTTTGACTCACTTCGATTTCGAGTTGCCTGTGGGCGCGGGCTTGGCGGCCTGTTCACTCTTGCGGGGCTTGTCCGACTTCTCAGCCGTGGCGGATGATTTGCTCGGCGCGGCCTCGGACGAGGCTGTGGCCGTCGAGGTGTCCGACGATGCCTTGCCGTCGCCGCCCGACTTGTCGCCGGCGGATGCCTTGTCGGCGGTGGGCGCCTTATCATTCGCGGCCGCCTTGCGATAGGACTCGCTGCGGTAGTCGGTCTGGTAGAATCCGCTGCCCTTGAAGATGACGCCCGCGCCGGCGCCGATGAGTCTGCGAACCGCCAATTTCCCGCATAACGGGCACTTGCGGATGGCAGGGGCCGTGATGGACTGGAACTTCTCGAACGTCTCGCCGCAGGCTTCGCACTCGTAGTCGTACGTCGGCATATCTTACTGACTCCCGCCGCGCCAGTGCATCCCGGCCGCGGCTCAAACATAACGAATCACGAATCGTTTGTGCAAGAGACATCAAACATCGAACCGGCCGCCCGGTGTCGAATCGGGGAGCCGTTTACTTGTCCTCGTCCTCGGCTGGTGCGTCTTTCGGCGCGACCGCCACGACGACCCCGGCCGGGCGAATGGTCCGGCCCCGCAGCACGTAGCCCCGAAGGGCCTCTGCCAGGACCGTTTGCGGCGGCTGCTCGGCGGTCGGCTGCATCATGATCGCCTGGTGCAGTTCAGGGTTGAACGGTTTGCCTTTTGCCTCGATAGCCTTCAGGCCGAACCTGCCAAGCGTCTCGAGGGCCTTGTCGTGCACCAGTTGCATTCCCGCAAGGATCGGGTCGTCGGCGGCGTGGTTGGCCCGCCCGGCTTCCAGGGCGCGCTCCATGTCGTCCAGGACCGGCAGCAGCTCCTTGATGAGTTGTTCGTTGGCGAACTCGCGGGCGGAGTCGATGTCGCGCTGGACTCGTTTCTGGTAGTTGAGGTAGTCGGCCGAGAGGCGCTGAAGGCGGCTCAGCAGATCGTTGCGGTCGCGTTCCAGTTCGGTCAGGGCGTCCTCGGCCGAGCCGCTGTCGGCGGCCTCGACGGGCTGCTGGGCCGGCGCGGGCCCGGCGTCCGGCCGGTTGTCTTTCGATTCGTCTTCATCTTCGGTCATTGCAGCTTCTCCGTCACCGCCAGGGCGGCGTCCTGGCCCGCCGGGGCGGCGATGAATCACTTGCCCTTGCCGGCAAAGTATTCCTTCAGCTTGTCGAGGAAGCTCTTTCGCTGCTCGGACACGTGGCTATCTTCGGTCTTGGCGTATTCGGCCAGCAGTTCGCGCTGCCGCTTGGAGAGTTTCCGGGGCACCTCGACGAACAACTGCACGTGCTGGTCTCCCGGCCGGCCCGTTCGCGGGTTGGGCAGGCCGCGATGCTTGAGGGCGATGACGTCGCCGGTCTGCGAACCTGGGGGTATCTCCACATGTTCCGGCCCGGCCAGCGTGGGGACCTCGACTGGGCCGCCCAGGGCCGCGTGGGTGAAGAGGATCGGCACCTGGCAATACAGGTCGGTGCCGCTCCGCGCCAGCAGCGGGTGCGGTTTGACCTGGACGTAGCAGTGCAGGTCGCCCCGGCCGCCGGTTGCGCCCGGCTCGCCCTCGTTGCGAATGCGGATGACCTGCCCGTCGCTGATTCCCGGCGGGATCCGCACAGTCAGCACCCGCTTCTTGCGCCGCCGCCCGCTGCCGTTGCAGTCCGTGCAGGGCTCCTTGACGATCGCGCCCTTGCCCTTGCACCGCGGGCAGACCGTCACGCGGATGCTCACCCCGAAGAAACCCGACACCTGCTGCTGGACCTTGCCGTATCCGCCGCAGGCGCCGCATCGGTCGGCCGAGGTGCCCGGCTTGGCGCCCGAGCCGCCGCACGTGTCGCAGAAGTCCATCCGCTCGAACTCGAGCGTCTCGTCCAGGCCCGTGGCCACCTGCTCGAGGGTCAGCTCGACCTGCGTCTCGAGGTCGTAGCCGCAATCGGCGTGCGACGCCCGCCCGCCCAGGCCGCCCATGCCGCCGAAAATGTCCTCGAACATGGAGAAGATGTCGCCGAAGCCCATGTTCGAGAAATCGTGCACGCCCGCGCCGCGCAGGCCCTCGTGCCCGTAACGGTCGTAAAGGCCCCTGCGCTCCGGCGTCGAGAGCACCTCGTAGGCCTCGGCGAGCTCCTTGAACTTCGTCTCCGCCTCGGTCTTGTCGCCCTTGTAGTTGTCCGGGTGGTACTTTAGCGCCCCCTTGCGATAGGCGCGCTTGATCTCGTCGGGACCGGCTGAGCGGTCGACGCCGAGCACCTCGTAATAATCGCGCTTCTTGTTCATGCTCGCGGCAACGCACAGGGGCGCCCCGGCCGGAACCGAGGCGCCCCTGATATTACGCATCAAGTTGCCCGTCAGCCGGTTGGGCGTTACAGGACCGCGCCGGCGATTTGTTCCTCGGCGTCCTCGTCGTATTCGGTGACCATCAGGTCGGTGGTGAGCATGAGGCCGGCCACGGAGGCGGCGTTCTGGAGGGCCGAACGGCTGACCTTGGCCGGGTCGATGATGCCGGCCTTGACCATGTCAACGTACTCGCCCGTCGAGGCGTCGTAGCCGATGTTCTCGCCCTTTTCCAGGATGTCGGCGACGACGACCGCGCCGTCCTCGCCGGTGTTGCTGACGATCTGTGCGGTCGGCGTGCGAAGGGCCTTGGCGACGATCTCGACTCCGATCTTCTCGTCGCCGCGCGCCTTGGTGCGGACGGCGTCCAGGGCGGCTATGGCGTGGAGGAAGACGACCCCGCCGCCGGGTACGATGCCTTCCTCGGCCGCGGCGCGAGTGGCGTGGACGGCGTCGTCGATGAGGTCCTTGCGTTCCTTCATCTCGGACTCGGTGGCGGCCCCGGCCTTGATAACGGCCACGCCGCCGGTCAGTTTGGCCAGGCGTTCCGAGAGCTTCTCGCGGTCGTAGTCGCTGGTGGTCTTGACGATCTGCTGGCGCAGCGACTCGGCCCGTGCGTCGATGTCCTTCTTCTTGCCGGCGCCCTCGATGATGGTCGTGTCGTCCTTGGTGATCACCACTCTCTTGGCCCGGCCGAGCATGGACATGTCGACGGCCTCGAGCTTGAGGCCGAGGTCCTCGGTGATAAGCGTTCCGCCGGTGAGCACCGCGATGTCCTGCATGATGGCCTTTCGGCGGTCGCCGAAGGCGGGGCTTTTGACGGCGCATACGTTCAGCACGCCGCGGAGCTTGTTTACCACCAGGGCCGCCAGGGCCTCGCCCTCGACGTCCTCTGCCAGTATCAGCAGGGGCTTGCCGCTCGCGGCGGTCTTTTCCAGCACCGGCAGCATGTCGCGGAGGTTGGAGATCTTCTTCTCGTTCAGGAGGATGTAGCAGTCCTCAAGCTCGGCTTCCATGGTGTTGGGGTTGGTCAGGAAATACGCCGAGATGAAGCCCTTGTCGAACTGCATGCCCTCGACCAGCTCCAACTCGTTGGCGACCGCCTTGCCTTCCTCGACGGTTATGACGCCGTCGGTGCCGACCTTCTCGAAGGCCTGGGCGATGAGCTCGCCGACGTCCTTGTTCCAGTTGGCCGAGACGGTCGCGACCTTGCGGAGGTCGTCGTTGTTGCGGACCTTCTTGGCCTGTTCGGCGATGCTTTTTACGGCCGCGGCAACGGCCTGGTCCACGCCGCGCTTGACCGCCATGGGGTTTGCCCCCGCGGCGACCACCTTGAAGCCCTCGGTCATGATCGCCTCGGCCAGGACCACCGCGGTGGTCGTGCCGTCGCCGGCGACGTCGGAGGTCTTGCTGGCGACCTGGTTGGCCATCTTGGCGCCCATGTTCTCGAAGGGATTGGCCAGGTCGATCTCCTTGGAGACCGACACGCCGTCCTTGGTGACCTTCGGCGAGCCGAAGGACTTTTGCAGCAGGACGTTCCGCCCGGTCGGGCCGAGGGTGACCTTGACGGCCGCCGCCAGCTTGCTGACGCCCGCCAGCATTGCCGCTCGGGCGGCAGTATCGTATAACATCTGCTTCGCAGCCATAAATCGCTTCCTTTCCTTCCGGGGCCCTTTTTTCAAAGAACTGAAATCTGAAATCTGAAATCTGAAATCTGAAATCTGAAATCTGAAATCTGAAATCTGAAATCTGAAATCTGAAATCTGAAATCTGAAATCTGAAATCCAAGATCTGAGATCTGAGAGCAGAAAAGGCCCGGCGGGTTGCTACTTCTTTTCGATAACCGCCAGGACGTCCGTCTCTCGCAGGATCACGTACTCCTGCCCGTCGATCTTGATCTCGGTTCCGGCGTACTTGCCGTAGAAGACCTCGTCGCCCTTCTTGAGGCTCATCTTGCCGCGGGCGCCGCTGTCCAGCAGCTTGCCCGGGCCAGTGGCCTGAACGACGCCGCGCTGCGGCTTCTCCTTGGCCGTGTCCGGAAGCACGATCCCGCCGGCGGTCTTCTCCTCCGCCTCGCTCTGCTTGACCAACACCCGATCATCCAACGGTTTTACTGCCATGTCTGTATCTCCTTGTTCGTTGCTCTTCGTTGCTCTTATCGTTGATGAGTCTGTTTCTTCACGTTTCTTCGCGTTTCTTCTCGTCTTCTGTTTGTTTCTGTCGCCCCTTCGGGGCTCTGCCCTTATGGGGCCCGTCTTCCGGGGGCTCACGCCCCCGGCTAAATGCTGCCGAGCCTTCGGCTCTCTATTTGTCATTCCCCTGCAATGGATGCAGATCCCGGGAATTGATTTCCACTATCTCGCCAGACTTGAGTTTCCCGGTCACTTTGCAGTAGTTAAGGTTGATTGTTCGATCCATGCCCTATGCCTCTGTCAAGAACTTCGAATTCGCGGCAAAAGGACTCGCCATTCTCGTCCTGCCCTTTCCAAAGGCACTCTCTACCGACTATAATAGATTCCCAGTTCATGTTTCTAGCCTTTGCCAAATCTCTTCGAATCCGGCAATCCGGCAATCCGGCAATCCGCAATCCGGCAATCCGGCAATCCGCAATCTGTAATCTGTAATCTGTAATCTGTAATCTGTAATCTGTAATTCTTACATCATTCCGCCCATTCCGCCCATGCCGCCGCCCATTCCGCCCATTCCGCCGCCCATTCCGCCCATTCCGCCGGCGGGCTCCTTGGACGGGATTTCGCTGATGACGGCGTTGCAGGTAAGCAGCAGGATGGCGACCGACACGGCGTTCTGCAAGGCCACGCGGGTGACCTTGGCCGGGTCGATGACGCCGGCGGCAATCAGGTCTTCGTACTGCATGGTGTCGGCGTTGAAGCCAAAGCCGCCCTTGCCCTGCTGGACCTTCCTGAGCACCACGGCCGGGATGTCCCCGGCATTGGCGACGATCTGCTTGAGCGGCTCGGTCAGGGCCTTGGCGACAATGGCCACGCCGGTGGCCTCGTCGCCGGATGCCTTGACGGCGTCCAGGGCCTTGCGGGTTCGGACCAGCGCCACGCCGCCGCCGGGAAGAATGCCTTCCTCGATGGCCGCGCGAGTGGCGTGCAGGGCGTCCTCGATGCGTGCCTTCTTCTCCTTCATCTCGCTCTCGGTGGCGGCGCCGACGTGAATCTGCGCCACCCCGCCTGCCAGCTTGGCCAGGCGCTCCTGGAGCTTCTCGCGGTCGTAATCGCTCGTGGTCGTCTCGATCTCCTTGCGGATCTGGGCGATGCGGCCCTGGATGTCGGAGGTCTGGCCGGCGCCCTCGATGATCGTGGTGTTGTCGTTGTCCACCGTGACGGTCTTGGCGGTGCCCAGGTCGCCCAGCGAGACGCTCTCGAGATCGATGCCGAGGTCCTTGCTGAAGACCTTGGCGCCGGTCAGGATGCCCACGTCGGCCAGCATCGCCTTGCGGCGGTCGCCGTAGCCGGGGGCCTTGACCGCGCAGACGCTGACGATCCCGCGGAGCTTGTTGACCACCAGCGTGGCGAGGGCCTCGCCCTCGACGTCCTCGGCGATGATCAGCAGCGAGCGCTTGGACTGGGAGATCTTCTCCAGCAGCGGCACGAGCTTGGTGACGTTTGAAATCTTCTCCTCGTGGATGAGTACCAGCGGCTTGTCCAGCCGGCAGACCATGGCGTCCTGGTCGGTCACGAAGTGCGGGGAGAGGAATCCGCGGTCGAACTGCATGCCCTCGACGACGTCGACGGTCGTCTCCATGCCCTTGCCTTCCTCGACCGTGATCACGCCGTCGCGCCCGACCTTGCTCATGGCCTCGGCCAGCATCCTGCCGACCTCCTGGTCGTTGTTTGCGCTGACCGCGGCGATGTTGCGGATGTCCGCGTCGGACTTGACCTTGGTGGCCATGTTGGCCAGTTCAGCCACGACCGCGTCGACCGCCTTGCGGATGCCGCGGGCCATCGCCATGGCGTCGGCCCCGGCGGCGAGGTTGCGGTAGCCTTCCTTGAAGATGGCCTCGGCAAGCACCGTCGCCGTGGTCGTGCCGTCGCCGGCGGCGTCGGAAGTCTTGCTGGCAGCCTCCTTGACCAGCTTGGCTCCCATGTTCTGGGTCTTGTCCTTTAGTTCGATCTCCTCGGCGACGCTCACGCCGTCCTTGGTGACCGTCGGTGCGCCCCAGCCCTTGTCGAGGATCGCGTTGCGACCCCGGGGCCCCAGCGTGCTCTTGACCGCCCGCGCCAACTTCTCTACGCCGATCAACAAGGCCTCGCGGGCATCACCTTCAAAAACCAGCTTCTTGGCCGCCATCTGGTGCTTCTCCTTTCGCCTTTGGTTTTTCGTGCTCTCGTTGAAACGTCCATCCGCCCGCCGTCAGGGGCGAACCCAAATGCTCAGTGCAAAAAACCTTTGCACCGCCGGCAGGCAGACGCGAATCATCACCTGTAAACTCAAACCGATACCATATCCAAAATCACCCGGCCCCGCGCCGCCGGTCCAGCCAGCCTGAGCCCGCGGCGCAACAACTGCCCCTCACATAATAGCAAGGACCGTGCCTGAAACCGTAGATGCTTGCAAATGAAACCTTTATGCATATTCAGCAACGCTCCGCTCGCCATGCTCGTCTGCCAAACCCTGCAAAGGCGGCAGCCCCCGCCGCACATTTTGACAGAGCCCCCGCCCGGCGCGCGGCAGGCGCCGCCTTCGGCTTGTCCCCGGACATGATTGCTTGACTATCACCATTCCTTCCCGCAACATGCCGAAACCAGGTGGCTCTTTATGCCGATAGGTCCAAGCCGCTTGCGGTAGGTCCGCTGGCAGCTTGCCTGTCCCGGCCGAACGTTTACAATGTGCCCGAGGTAATGGCATGAAATCCGGAACTCGGAAGTTCAAGGTGTTCCTTCTGACCGCGGGGGCCATCGTCATCGCCGCCACCGCCGTCCTGTGGCCCCACGTGGCGTTCTGGGTCAGTAAGCAGCGGGCATACAATAACTTAGCCCGCCTGGATACCTCCCAGCGAATCGGATGGCAAGCAACGCTCGCCACGGATGTCCGGCACATCCCCATCGCCGGCCCGGGCGAGTCTATCGCCGTCCGCGTGAATGGCTGGGTCTTCACGTTGTCCAAGGATCGCTACCATCCGTCCGCCGACGCCAATGAGACCAACCTGCTGGAGGCCGACAACCTGGCCGTGAGATTCGACGGCGTGCGGTCCAAGTCGCCTGAATTCCGCGGGGAGTATTCCCCGACCAACAAAGGGGTGGTGAAGTACTTCCGCGAGGTCGATCCCTATCAGCTTCTCCTGGACGCCTTCAACTCCACGCCCAGGGACATCGAAGCCGCCTCCACGCCGGAGGAGTTGCAGAAGGCACTCTATCTGCTTCTTGTGCGAACGGCCCTTCAGCCCGCCGGGGCCGAGCGGCTCTGGCAGCGGATCGAGGTTCGCGGCCGGGCCGGCTTCCTGTCCGGCGACGAGACGTGCAAGGCCGTGATCGCCACCATTTACCTGCCGCAGACAAGACAATTCGCCGAGCTTGCAATCGAGCCCCGCAACGGGGCCACGATGGATGACGTCTATAACTGCCTTGCCACCTTGGATATACAGCGCGACCCCAACGCCGCCGTGCGCCCGACAACCGACAAGTTCCCCTGGCCCAAACTGCCCTGACCGCCGGCCAAATCCGCCTGGTGCCGTGCTGGTGTAATTTGTGTGCGTGAATCGATCCTTGCCCCAGCCTCATCCACATCATAGAATCAAGCTTGCTTGGCAAGGATTTCACGGCGCTGCTTGGGCAACTGGTTCGACTGTTCCTTTATTCGGGCATAGGCCTGCTGACTCAACGGAAGGACAGCATGAGCACCGCAGACGACGAATACCTGCAACTTCTTGTCAGGGCGATACGGGTCTGCGGGGCATACAAGCCCAAGATGGGCCGCAACGACAAGACTGGGTTGGACTTGACGATCTTTCGGCGCCTTTACCAGGAAGACTCGTTCTATCACTGGTTTGGTCTCGACAATCCTTTGATGTATGCAGCCCACAAGGCGGCCGGGGGTATGACGAGCATCTACCGCCAA
>Ga0315282_10003495_pt1 | contig 28139 bp, 24 predicted proteins | sample YL17G07_20_MG_FD_203693 | JGI IMG/M metagenome (GOLD analysis project Ga0315282, IMG submission 203693) | Sediment microbial communities from Yellowstone Lake, YNP, Wyoming, USA - YL17G07_20 | ecosystem: Environmental > Aquatic > Freshwater > Lake > Sediment | place: USA: Wyoming | collected...
GGAGAAGCCGGAGGCCCTGGCGCGAGCGTACGAGGTGGGTCGGGAACTGGCGAACTGGTCGCGTGGGAAGGAGAGTGAGTGATGCTGCGAGAGTGGACGCTGCTGGGAGTGGTACTGGCAATGGCACTGTCGAGCGCCGCGTGCGCGAAGACCTACCAGGTGAGCGATCTGGGCACCCTTCAGAAGCTGTGCGCGGAGACCGCGCAGCCGGGCGATGTGATCGAGATCCAGCCCGGCACCTACTACCTGAACACCCCCCGCATCGCCGTCCTGCGGAGCGGGGAGCCGGGGAAACCCATCGTAATCCGCGGCGTGGTGAAGAACGGCGTGCGACCGGCGATTGACGGCAGCAAGGTGAATGTGAAGCGGGGGATCTTCCGCACCGAAGAGCCGACCCACGACGTCGCCTTCGAGGACTTGGACCTGTGTAATGCGTGGGGCGAACGCTTCGCGGACCAGGAGAAGTTCGGCACCAACGCGGGCGGCATCTACTTCCAGGGCAAGAACCTGACCGCGCGGCGCATCCACACCCACCACAATGAGGACGGGTGGTTCTCCACCCACAACTCCGACAACATCCTCATCGAGAACTGCGAGATAGACCACAACGGCACGCTCTTCGAGGGCGAGCACAACGCCACTCATAACTTCTACTTCTGCGCGCACCGCCAGACCGTGCGGAACTGCTATATCCATCACTCCGGCGAAGCGCAGAACTTCAAGAGCCGGGGCTGGAACACCACCTTCGCCTACAACTGGGTGGAGGAGGACGCCGGCTACAGCGTGGAGGTGGCCTCCGGCAATGAGGGCAACACCCTGTGGATCGGCAACGTGGTCATCAAGCGCTCTGCGCCGGGCGGGCAGCGCCGCATCCTCGGCGTGGGCGACGGCACGGGCGTGGCGAGGGGCACGCTGACCATGATCAACAACACCATCATCTCCCTCCATGACGATGACCTCTATCTCTTCACCGTGGGCTCCTCCACCTGCAACATCGTCCTCATCAACAACGTCTTCGCGGGACCCTCGAAGGTCTTCCTCGAGCGCAACGGCAAGGGGACGATCACCGGCACGCACAACTGGTTCCAGAAAGGGATGGAGGTGCCGGACACGGTCACGGACAGCCTCTTCGGCGACGACCCCGGATTCGTGAACATGAAAGGCCACGACTTCCGGCCCACCGCTTCCTCCCCGCTCCGCAACGCCGGCCTCGCCAAACCGCAGTTCCTGAACGCCGACCAGCGCCTCCAGGACGTGCTGCCCAAGCACCAGCCGAGCCGGGAGTGGACCAGGTCAACGCCGCGCACAATTCGGGGCACCGTGAACGTCGGCGCGTTCGAGAGCCAGCGCTGAGGGCGCGGAGGCGCTGGGCCTCCGGGCCGCCTTCCGGGTAACGTTTCCGGCGCCCGCGCGCGTCGTCTTGGTGAGCGGCTTAAGCATGGAGACGCACGGACGACAAGAGCCGGAAGCAGGTCTGGTGGAGCGGGCGCGGGCCGGAGAGCACGCGGCCTTCGATGCCCTCTTCGGCCGGTACGCGCCGGTCGTGGCGGAGGAGGCGCGCCGCCACGGCCTGCACGGGGCCGTCGGGGACATCATCCAGGAGACCTTCGTGCGGGTCTATCAGCGCCTGTGGGAGCTGCAGGACCCGGCGCGGTTCGCCCCTTGGCTGCGAAGCATCGCCCGCCGCGTGTGCCTGGGCGAACTGCGGACCCGCACTCGCGCGCAGCGAGATACCGGGTGGGAGGCCGAGCGGCGCCGGGCCGCGCCGGTAGACCGCCAGGCCCTCTACGACGTGCTCCGCCGTCTGCCCCTTGAGGATCGCGAACCCCTGCGCCTCCACTACCTGCTCGATCTCGACACGAACGCGGCCGCGCGCATCATGGGGATCGGGACGGGGACCTTCCGCGTCCGCCTGCACCGAGCGCGCGCCCGCGCCCGCCGGCTCGCCGCGTCACTACAACGAGAGGAGATGATCGCCATGTCCGGACGAACCACCCAGGAAGCCGCCCAGCAGTTCCTGACCGAGGCCTACGAGGCCATCCAGGCCCGGCCCGAGCGTTTCGACTGGCCCCGCGCGCGCGACCGGTTTACAGAGGCCCGGCAGACTGATCCGGAGTGCTACGAAGCCTCCTACTGGCTGGGGCGCAAGCTCGCCAAAGACGGCGAGTGGAAAGAGGCCATCAAGGTCCTCACTCCATTGTGGGAACAGGCCGAGGAGGAGCCCTGGGTGCCGCTCACGCTCGCCTGGTGCTATGACTACCTCGGGCAGCGCGGGGAGGCCTTGCAGTGGTACGCGCGGGTCGTCGCGCTTCCCTACCTCACCGATACGCAGCAGCGCGCCGCGCGCGTTGGCGTGGAGGTCCCGCAGCGCCCCAAGGCCTTCCCCAAGATCCCCGCGGGGGTGCAGGAACTGCCGCATACAGGCTGGACCGCACGCGCCAGCCACGAGACGGTGTCTCCCCTCTACGCCATTGACGGCGACGCTTCGACGCGGTGGACGCCCATGGGCGGCGGGCAGGAGCCGACGGAGTGGCTGCGCCTTGACCTGGGGGCGGAGGCGCCCATCGCGGGCCTGTGGTTGGACGACGATGCCGCGGGCCAGGCCCCCACACAGAACGACCAGCCCCGGCATTGCTTCATCTCCGTTTCCCGCGACGGGGAATGGTGGAAGCGCGTCGGCGAGTGGCGCTGGCGCCCGAACCTGTACCTCGAGGCCTGGTGGGAGCCCATTTCCGCGCGCTTCGTGCTGCTGGAACAGATCGCACGTCACACCCCGGAATGGTGGAGCGTTTTCGAGGCGCACATCTACCGGGGTGGTTGAACGCCGCCCGCCCTCATTTCAGCCGGCCCACCCTCACCTGCACGCTCATCGGCCGGCCTTCCCGTACCACCTCCACGGTGACCGTGGTATCCGGCGCCGTGTCGTGCACCAGATCTACCATCTGCCCCGGACCCGTCACGGGCTGGCCTCGATAACGGACCACCACGTCGCCCACCTTGATCCCCGCCTTGCCCGCCGGACCGGTTGCCTCCACCTGTCTCACCACCACCCCGGTTTCCACCCCCTGCTTCTGCTTGACGTCCGCCGTCAGCTCCACCAGCGACGCCCCGAAGTAGCCGCGCACCACCGTCCCCCCGGCCATCAGCGTGCGGATGATCTGCTTGGTGCGCGCGTTGATGGGGATGGCGAAGCCGATGCCCACGTTCGCGCCGACGAGTTCGGGCGTGTAGATCGCCTGGTTGAGGCCGATCACCTCGCCGTGGCTGTTGACCAGTGGCCCCCCGCTGTTGCCGGGGTTGATGGCCGCGTCCGTTTGCAGCAGACCCCGGTAGGACTGCCCCCGCACCTCCGATTCGACCTCTCGCCCGGTGGCGCTGATGATGCCAATCGTCACGCTCGGCTCGTACGCGTGGGTGACGTCCAACTCGCCGCCGAACGGATAGCCGGCCGCCATCACCCACGTGCCCGGCCGCTCGACGTCCGAGTCGCCCAGGACCGCGAACGGAAGCGGGCGGGAGGCGGAAATGCGTACCACGGCCACGTCTCGCACCGAGTCCGTGCCAACCACCTTACCCTGGTACCGTTCCCCGCCGGGAAGAAACACGCTCACCGTGCTCGCCCCCTCCACCATGTGCCGGTTGGTGAGGATGACTCCGGCCGGGTCAATGATCACGCCCGACCCCTGCGCGGTGCTGCGCCGGGTGCGCCCCGGAATGCCGGGCAGGATGTTCTCCCGTTTCACCTGTTCCGACTGTACCAGTACCACGCAGGGGCGGATCGCGTCCGCGACGGCCACGGAGGCGCGGTCGAACTCGTTGAGCGTCGGAATGTCGAGCGGCGCGGCGGCCGGAGCAGGCCGGGCCGCCACAAGGAGAAGTCCCAACACCGCGAGCGCACCCACGCGCGCGCGAACGAAGCCACGTGTGCGAAGTCCCAACACCGTTTCCTCCCCACGTGAGAGTCAGGGCCGAGGATCTGCTCAAGGCCCCAGTCTCGTTTGGGCCATTATGGACCGGAGAGGACGAGTGGCGGAGAACACACTGGTCGCCGGATGGCCGTCCGAGCGACGCATGTGCGGCCGAGAGACGCGCGGGTCTCCGGCGCGGGTGGGGCCCCGCCGATCTCGCCTCACGGCGGCGTGTGGGTAGCATAACGGGTGAAGGGGAATGGCAACCATGGCTGAGAAGAGAACCGAGATCGCGACCTTCGCCGGAGGGTGCTTCTGGCACATCGAAGAGACCTTCCGGTGCCTGAAGGGCGTGCTCCACACGACCGCGGGCTACACCGGCGGCGACGTGCCGAACCCCAGCTACGAGCAGGTGTGCACCGGCCGCACCGGCCACACCGAAGCGGTGCAGGTCGGGTACGACCCGGAGGTGATCACCTACGAGCAGTTGCTGGAGACCTTCTGGGAGCTCCACGACCCGACCTCGCGGGACCGCCAGGGGCCGGACGTGGGCTCGAACTACCGGGCCGCGATCTTCTGCTACACGCCCGAGCAAGAGCAGGCCGCGCGGGCGTCGAAGGAGCGGCTGGAGCGCAGCGGTAAGTACCGGCGCCCCATCGTCACCGCGATCGAGCCGGCCCGGGAGTTCTACCGGGCGGAGGACTACCACCAGCAGTACCTGGCGAAGCGGGGTGCGGCAAGCTGCGCGCAGCCGCGGAGCCGGGAAGGGTGACACCAGGTGACACCATTTCGGGCGTTTTCGAAAATCGTTTTGGCGCCGGCGGGGGCGGCGAGGGGGGACGGCAGGGCGATTGGGCCGGGGCGCATGTCGCATCATGTCGCATGCGGACCGATTTTGGGAAACTCTTTACGCGTTGTGGGGGGAGGTTAGGCAGATAAGCACTCGGCTGATAAGTCCGCCGCGCGGGATCGGCACCCGGTCTTGACGCAGGTCAAGGGCGCGGCGGCGGCCGTTAGGGTAGCATGAGGGCGCGGGAGGGGGCGTGCCGGCCAGGAGGTGAGCGAGATGGACAAGTGTCCGGGAGCGAAGGCGTTCCGGGAGCCGAAACCGGAATTCCTCCCCTGCCCCACCTGCCACGAGGAAGTGGAGCTGTGGACCGACGAGGCGGAGACGAAGTGCGAGCATTGCAGCGGGACCGTCTCCCGGGAGATGCTCCAGGGGTGCATTGACCACTGCGCCAGCGCGCGCGAGTGCCTCGGGGACCAGCTCTACACGCGGCTGATCGCGGCGCGGGGTCGCACGCCGTAACCTACTTCCGGAGCAGCGTGCTGCGTATCTGCCGGCGCTTGATCTTCAGGGTCGGGGTACGTGGCAGCTCCCCCTCCCAGAAGTGCACGCCGCGGAGGCGCTGATGGGTTGGCAGTTGCCGGGCGCGCTGGGTGATGGCAGCTTCCACGTCACTCCGCCAGGCCTGCGCGGACGCGTCGTCCGGCGCTTCCTCGAGCACCACCACGGCCTGCACCGCTTCGCCCGCGCTCCCGGGGTCGGGGAGACCGAGGACACAGAACTCCTTCACGTGGGGCAGGTCGCGGTAGAGCCACTCCACCTCCACCGGATAGACATTCTTCCCGCCCCCGGTGACGATGACGTCATCAGCCCGGCCTGCGAGGCGCAGGTAGCCGGCCCGGTCCAGCCGGCCCAGGTCGCCGGTGCGGAACCAACCCTCCACAAAGCGGTCCGCGCCTTCGCCCTCCAGGTATCCTCCGAACACGGACGGCCCCCGCGCGAGTACCTCCCCCACTCCCTCTTCGTTCGGCTCGGCAATGCGGAGTTCGACGCCCGGCACCGCCGGACCGACCGTGCCGCGGCGAGGGCGCCCGGGCGGCGTGAGCGTGAGCACGGGGGAGGTCTCGGTGAGCCCGTATCCCTCGCACACGCGGAACCCGTAGAGATCGAGGGCGTCGTAGTACTCCGGCGGGAGGGCCGCGCCGCCGCTGACGAAGAAGCGGAGGTGTCCGCCGAAACGCCGGTGGATCCCGCGGAACAGCAGCGCGCGCAGTGCTCTGAACGCCGGCGCCAGCAGAGGAACAGCCCGCCCTATGCCACGCCAAGCTCTGGCTTTCAAGGTAAACAGGCGAAACAGCACGCGCGTCAGCGGCGGCGCCGCCTCTACGTTCGCGCGCACGCCCCGCACCAGCAGCGCCAGCAGTCGGGGCACCGCGATGACCAGGGTCGTGTGGGTAGCCTGCATCGCCTCCAACAGGGCCCTCGGGGTGAGCTTCTCGACAAATGTAACCGCCGCCCCCGCGCTCAACGGGGCGATCAGACTCGCGGTGAAGGCCAGCACGTGGTGCAGGGGCAGCACGCAGAGGAACTGGTCGCGCTCGTCTATCTCGGCCACCGTCACCAGCGCGCGCACGTTGGCGAGGAAGTTGGCGTGGGTGAGCGGCACGCCCTTGGGGGCCAGGGTGGTGCCGGAGGTGAAGGGGATGGAGGCGACATCGGCGCGGGCCGACGCTTCGGGCCCGCGCGCCTCCTGCGTCGGCGCGATCGGAACGGCGGCGAAGTCGGTGATCTCCACGAGGCCGGGGACGCCCGCGAGGCGTTCGGCGACGGTGTGCGACACCAGCCAGAGGCGCGCCCCGACGCGGTCGGCGATTGCCCCAAGGTCAGCGAGACTGAGCTGCGGGTCGAGGGGAACGACGGTCCCGCCGCGGAGCATGACCGCGAAGTACGCGATGGCCCACTCGGGGGAACTCTCTGCGACCAGCAGGACCCGATCTCCGGGCGCGACATCGAGCGTGCTGCTCCAGGCGCGCGCCAGGTCCAGCAGTTCGCGGTAGGTCAGGCGGAGCCATTCCCCGTGACGGTGCACTTGCAGCGCCACGCGGTCGCCGTAGCGCGCTACGGACTGCGCGAGCAGGTCGCCCAGGTTCGCTACTTCCTCACGTCGGGTCGTCACGGTTGGATGCGTCCCGGCTTCATCGTATCACGTCCGGGACCGCGCGGGCGCGAGAAGAACACACCTCCCGCCTCACCCGACCCGCACCGTCACTAGCCCGTGCGCGGGGATGTCCACGTGCAGCACGCCGTCCGTCAGCCGCGCGGTGTTCTGCGTCAGCGGCCGCTCGAGCAGGTCGGTCTGCACGGCCGGCGCGTCGGGCGCGGCCAGGACCGGATCGAGCCGCACTTGGGCGGCCGTCGCCTTCCCCTCCAACTCGTACAGCCTGACGATCACGGCCTCGGAGTCCTCCGCCTGCTTCAGGCCGCTGAGCATCACGTTCCGGGTGAGCACCTCCGCGAAGCCCTGCCGCGCGGGGAGGTCGCCCTGTTGGACGGTGGTGGCCACCGGGCTGAACGGAAGGTTGAAGTCATAGCCCGCGCGGGCCGCGTCGGCGACGGTCCACGTTCCGTCGTGCGGGCAGAGCGCGAAGCGGATGGTGTGCTGCCCCAGCTCAGGCAGCGGGTCCGGATCGTAGGTGCTGCGGAGCAACGTCAGGCGCAAGACGTTGCCGTCGGTGCGGTGGCCGAATTTGGAGTCATTCACGAGCGTGGCGCCGGCCCCGGCGCCGGAGGGATGCAGGCCGGAGAGATCGGCCCAGCGCAAGGCCGGCACCTCGGCCGGATTCGTATCTATGCCAGGATTGCCCGGGAAGTAGTTGCAGCCAATGCTACTGACCTCCCGCGGATCGGTGGGGCGAGTGTGGGAGCCCATGGGCACCTCGTAGGTCGCCACGGTCTCAGACAGCGCCAGGGGGAAGGCCACCTTGAGCATGGGCACGCCGATCTCCCGGGAGCCGCGCTCCAGCCAGTCGGCCTCCAGCGTGAAGTCCACCCGCGGGACGCCGGCCGACAGGCTGATGGTCAGGGCGAAGGTGCTGTCGCCGAAGCGGTGCTGGGCGCGGGCCGAGACGACGTAGGGGCCGGTCTGCGGGAACCCGACGGTTGCTCCTTCGGTGAAGGGATGGTGCTTGACGATCTGTCCGATGATCCACGCGGTCATCGGGTGCGGGGTCTCGAGGAAGTACTCCAGCACGCCGAGGCGCTCCCCCTCCGGCACCAGATCGAGCCCGGAGCGCTTGTCCACCAGATGCACGACGGCGCCGGAGGACTGCTGGATCTCGAGGCGCAGGAACTCGTTCTCGAGGGTGCGGACACTGTCGGTGGTGCACGGGCCGGAGTTCGCGGGGGGCAGCGCTTCCTGCACGGTAAAGGCGCGGTAGCCCAGGCCCGGCACCTCGGCTGCGGGGAAGGCGACGTCGGTGTAGCGATAGGCCCAGTAGTGGCTGTCCGGCCGGCTTATCACTTGCGCCGGCAGGACGTTCTCCTCCTCGTCCGTCACCACCAAGCGATCCCGCGGCCAGTCGCGCTCCCACAGGCGCACCGTGACTACCTCCGTGCGCGGCCACGGGGAGGGGTTGAAGATCACGAACGGGTCGCAGCAGGGCGCCTCCCCGCCGCGGCGAGAGACCGCGCCGATAGCGGGCACGTCGCCCGGCCCGCCGCCGATGCCCGGCCCGACCTGCACGCCCTCGTCCGCGGTCGGGCAGTCCGGGCTCGGGCAACACGACGCGGTGTCCACCCGGGCGGCGAGGGCGCGCAGCGCGCGGGTCTTGATCATGGTGGTGCGCGCCATCACCTCCTGGAAGAGGCCGCGCGCGTACTCGTAGGTGGCGTGCACTCCGGAGCCAGGCAGGATGTCGTGGAACTGGCTGAACATGGTGTGGCGCCAGGCGAGGGAGAGATCCTCTACCGGGTAGGGCAGGTCTACGAGGCCGCGCGCGAGGAGGGCGATCGCCTCCGCCTCCACCAGCGCGTTCTCGCTCTTCCGGTTGGCGAACTTGATGTTGCTCTGGGACGTATAGCACCCCTCGAACACGAAGTTCAGCTCCGCGGCGACGACAGGCAGGTCGGCCGCGCGCTCGGCCGCGGCGTAGAAGGCCTCCGTCGTGCTGAGCACAATCCGCGGGAAGATGGGCCACGTGCTCATCTCCTGCGCCTGCAGCAGATCCTGGCGCGTCGGCCCGCCCCCGTGGTCCCCCACCCCGAAGACGAATAGCCAGTCCTTCAGCCCCGTCGCCTTCAGGAACTCCACCATCCCGTTGATGATGTCGGGGTTGATGCGGCCGTTGTAGCCGCGGTGCCGGTCATCGAAGGCCAGCACCCGCGACCCGTCCACTCCCTCCCACCAGAAGAGCTGCGGTCCGTTCGAGCCGCGGTGGAAGTAATACCGGTTCACCCCCGCCTGATTCAGGATCGCCGGGACAGTCTGCGGGTGCCCGAACGTGTCGCACTCCCAATCTATCTTCACTGCCCCCGGCGCCAGCCCGAACTCCTCTTGGAGGAAGCGGCTCGTGTACAGCAACTGGCGGCACATGCTCTCCCCGGAGGAGAGGTTCTTGCTCGCCTCTACCCAGGTGGCCGCGGTTACCTCCCACCTCCCCTCCGCGACGCGCCCCTTCACCCGCGCGTACAGCTCCGGGAGGTAGTCCTTCATGACCTGGTACACCGACCCCTGGCTCTGGGAGTAGTGGAAGGCGGGGAACTCCTCCATCAACCGGTCCACGGTAGAGAAGGTGTCGTTCACCGTCGCCACCGTCTCCGGCCAGTCCCACATCCAGTTCATGTCTATGTGCCCGTGGCCCACGCAGTGGATGGTGTACTGCTTCGCGACCTTGGCCAGCGGCGCGAGCGCCGCCTCCGCGCGCGCCACCGCCTGGGAGGCCCCGAGGTCCTCCGCCAGCGCCTCGGTTGCCGCCGCGAGCGCCTGGCGAATCAGCCCCTCCCACTTCGACGCGCGGCCCGGATGCAGCTCGCAGAGCTGCGCCGCGAAGGCGATCTCCGCTTGCACGCGCGCCACCGCGCGCTGGTCGCCGCGCAGCGCCCGCGTCAGCGCCGCCGCCTCCTGCCTCACTTCGTCCTGCAAAGCCATCACTCTCTCCTCGCCGTGGCCTGCCCCGGTTGGGGTGGGCCTTGGACTTCCGCCACGGGGCCCCACTTCCTGCCAGGAGCTACTGGCGAGTGGCAGACAGGAACGGAGGCACGGCGAAGCGAATCTGTAGGGCGGCTACCGGTGGACTGACAGGACGCGGGGTCTATGGCAAGGCGTCACCTTACTGACAGCAGCACGTTTCCCCTCCCGGTGGATCTCCGGCCTGAGGGCTGTGATATCATCGTGGGCGATTGTCGTCACGTTCTCCCCCTGCTCGAGCCCGGTCACTTTCGCTGCTGTGTCACTAGTCCCCCATACTGGGGGCTGCGCGACTATGGGGTCCAGGGCCAGATTGGTGCTGAGCAGACCATCGCTGAATATGTGGAAAACCTTGTGACTGTCTTTCGACAGGTGCGACGGGTGTTGTCTGACGACGGCACCCTGTGGCTGAATATCGGCGACTCGTATACGAGTGGTAACCGAGCCTGGAGGGACCCCGACGACAAGAATCCAGCGCGAGCGATGGACTACCGGCCGCCAACACCGGAAGGACTCAAGCCCAAAGACATGATCGGTGTCCCGTGGCGCGTTGCTTTCGCGCTACAAGAGGACGGTTGGTATCTGCGATCCGATATTGTCTGGTATAAGCCCAACTGCCAGCCGGAGTCCGTCAAGGACCGACCCACTCGGGCGCACGAATACATATTCCTGTTCTCCAAGTCGGAGCGGTACTACTATAACTTCGAGGCCGTCATGGAGCCCGCCAACTCCCACGGGGGTCTGAGGAATCGGCGGACCGTATGGTCTATCAACACCGAAGCCTTTCCTGGCGCGCATTTCGCGACCTTCCCTCCCAAACTCGTCGAGCCATGCCTGATGGCGGGAACCGAGAGCGGTGACCTCGTGCTAGACCCCTTCTTTGGCTCCGGCACGGTGGGGGAGGTGTGCATGCAGCTCAGGCGCCGATTTGTCGGGATCGAGATGAAGGAGGAATACGCGGCCTTGGCCCGTCGCCGACTGCGGTGGGCGGAGGCCCCGAATGGCTAGGGGAAAGCCGGTCAAGTTTGCGGCCTTGAGACCCGATCTTCAGGTTTCGTTCCACTATCGCCTGCAGTCTTTGCGCGACGTCTATCTGCAGGATGCACTTCGGCGGACAGTGGCCGCCGCCGACGTGACGCGCATTGATGAGCAGCTAGCTCAGTACGTGCGGGCAGATGCGCTACGACGCGTGGCTTCGTTCGGCATCCGGGGTGAGGTGTTCTTCCCGGTGCCCTACCTCATCCAACAGAACCCGCACCTGCTGGGCTACTATCGCCTTCTGTTCGGGATCTCCCAGAAGGAATTCTACAAATCGTCCCATTTCGGAAGGTTCAAGCGGCTGGAGGAGAGGGGGGAGATCCCTCCGGCATTGTCCCCTGATCTTCCGGCCCTGTGCGAGAGCCTGGTCCAGACCGCGCAGCGACTTGTCGAGGGAGTGGCCCCGCTTTCCAGTGAGGTCGTCCACGACCTTCAGGTACTGACAATCGGTCCACAGCTCCGGGGCTCGCAGAACACGAAGGTCGGCCGCGGCGCCACCGCGGAAGTCATGGAGCTGCTCAGGCAGATCACGAAGGGCTACATCCAGGCGAGCACCGAGACCGACATCCAACTGCGGAACGACTCGGGCCGCATTGTCTCCATTCAGTTCGCTTCTGACCCGGATGTCGCGATCACTGAGGGGCTCGCGACCGGGGTGAGGCCGCTGGTATCTATCGAGGTCAAGGGGGGCACCGACGTCTCTAATATCCACAATCGTATAGGCGAGGCCGAGAAGAGCCACCAGAAAGCAAGGGGCCGCGGATTCTTCGAGTTCATCACGATCGTGCGTGTCGCCATTGACGAGGGTGCGGCGAAGAGAGAATCGCCGACCACAAGTCACTTCTTCCATCTCGACCGCATCAAGGACCCTCGCAGCAACGAACACGCGGCCTTCAGAGACCTGCTCACCTCCATCATCAGCATCAAGAACCGTCCGCCGAAGGGGCGCGGGTCCGGCGCGGCCTCGCGCTAACCCGCCGCCCACTTCTGCTCTCTGATTCCCGGCTGGCCAGCAGTATTTTCGCCGGCCGGTGGCGAAATAGGAAACCTTGGGGGGTGGTTTTGCGTCTATATAGGGAGATGGCGCGCGCCTGCGGGCAGGGGTCCGGGCGCGTCCGCTGTGTAAGGGAGTCCAGGAAGATGCGTATTGCCGTTGTGCTGCTCGCGGCGGCGATGGTGCTGGGGACGGCCGCCGCCTGGGCGGGGAGCAACGCGGACCTCCGCCCGGAATGGTCGGTCGGGCAGGACCTCGTCTCCGCCGCCTCGTTAGCCGTCACCCCGCCCATTGCGGCGCCCAAGTCGCTGACCTTGCGCGAAGCCGTGAACCTCGCGCTCGCCCGGAACACAGGATTTCGCGCGGCCATCAACAACCTCCTCTCCGCCCGGGAGGCGCTGTACGTGGCGCGCAAGCAATGGCATCTCGTCCTGACGACCACCGCCACCAAGGATCAGGGGAGCGATCTCTCCACCGAGTTCGGCGGGGCCCTCGACTACAGCCTCTTCACCGGCGCCAACTTCTCCGTCACCGCCGAACTGGACCGCCTCGGCTCGCAGGAGTCCTCCGACACCATTACCGCCAACGTGCGCCAGCCGCTCCTCGCGGGCGCCGGCTCGGCTTCCAACGCGTACGAATCCGTTCGCGCCGCGCGCAACGCCTACCGCAGCGCGCTGCTCGAGTACTTCATGAGCCGGCAGAACCTCATCCTCAGCGTCGTCAACTCCTACTTCTCCGTCGTCCAGCAGCGAGAGTCGGTGAAGATCCAGAAGGAGCGCGTCCAGCTCGCCGAGCAGACGGTGAAGGAGATGAAGATTCGCCTCGACGAGGGGATGATCATCGAGGTGGACCTCCTCAATGCCCAGCAGCAACTCGCCAGCGCCCAGGCCGCCGAGGTCCAGACGAAGCAAAGCTACGAGGAGGCGATGGATCAGTTGATGCTCCAGCTGGGGCTGAAGATCGGCGGCGTCTCCGAGTTGGTGAGCGAGGTGGAGTACCGCCCGGAGCCGCAGGACCTCGAGGCCGATACCCAGCAGGCCCTCAAGCTCCGCCCCGAACTGCGCCTGGCCGAGCTGGCCATCGAGAACGGCGAGGCCGCGGTCCGCATCGCCCGCAGCCACCGCCTTCCCACCCTCGATCTCCTCGGCTCCTGGCAGCGCTTCTCCAACAGCGCCACCGACTCCACCTGGAGCGTCGGCCTCGGGGCCAGCGTTCCTATCGGCGCACGCGAGCTGCAGCAGAACTACCTCGAGTCCCAGTGGGCCCTCTTGCTCGCCCGCCAGAGCCTGGAGGATACCAGGCAGCAGGTGGTGGCCGACATCCGCTCCCAGGTGCGGGCCGCCGGCGCGGCGCAACTGCAGGTGGACCTGGCCGATCAGGGAGTGAAGATCGCGGACCGGACCGTGCTTCAGTCCAAACGGCTGGTGGAGGAGGACCTGCGCACCAACCGCGATCTCCTGGACGCCCAGAACAACCTGCGCGACAGCAAGCTCGGGCTCCTCAACAGTAAGACCAACTATTTCCTGGCGATGATGCGACTCAAGGTGGCCATGGGGCTGGACGTGGCCGTCGCCCTGCCCCAGGACGCGCCTCCCGCCGCGCCGCCGGCCCAGCCCGCTCCCGCCCCCTCGACCGCGCCCGAGCCGCCGCGGAGCAAGGGGTAGGCCATGGTAGGACGCGTCCTCCGCCCGATTCTGGCCGTCGCCTGCGTCCTGCTCGCGATTTCGCAGGTGTGCCAGCTCGTCTCCCTGCTCACCCACAAGACGGTCGCGGCGGAGATGGACTCCGCGGCGGCAGTGGAGGGCCCCTTCGAGGTCGGGTTCACGCGAGAGGGGGTACTCAGCAGCTCGAGCCAGGTGGCGGTGCGCGTCCCCGACCGGCTGGCGTGGAACACGCGGGTGACCTTCATCGTCCCGGACGGCACGAAGGTGAAGAAGGGAGACCTGATCGCCAAGGTGGACGTGAGCCAGTATCGCTTCGAGGTGGACCGGCAGAACCTGCAGTATCAGCAGGCCGTCCAGCAGGTAGGCCAGTCCAAGCGCAAGAGCGAGGAGGACGCCGAGCAGGCCTCCCAGGAGCTGACCCGGCAGACGCAGTCGGTCGAGACCCTGGGGCAGTCCACCTCGGTGGAAACCGAGCAGGCCCGCGCCCAGGTCGGCTACGACACCTGGAACCTCGATTGGAGCAAGAAGGACTACGCCCGCCAGGAGCGCCTGCGCGGCTTCGAACTCGTCCCCGGCGATGTCGTCCAGCAGGCCGAGCGCCAGGTGCGCGCCAAGGAATACTCGCTCACCGGCTCGGAGAAGAATCTGGATCAGAAGCAGACGGAGAGCAAGATCAAGCAGTCGCAATCCGCCGCCGACGTGGACACCGCCCGCTTCAGCCTCGGGCTGGCCCAGCGCCGCGTCAAGGACTCGGAGCGGGACTCCACGCAGCGCGTCAAGCGGGCCAAGGAAGAGCTGGACAAGATGCAGGCCGACTTGGGCAGCGGTGAGCTCCGCTCCCCCGGCGACGGCATGGCCGTGCTCTCCATGACCTGGGACGAGAACTCCGGCCAGCGCCGCACCCTCCGCGCCGGCGATCGCGTCCGCTGGGGAGCCCTGTGCATGATCACCGACCCGACCCAGATGGAAGTGTCCGTGCGCGTCACCGAAGCCCGGATCTCCCAGGTGAAGCTGGATCAAGAGGTGGTCGTCACCGCGGAGGGCGTTCCCGGGCGCCGCTTCAAGGGAAAGGTCGCCACCGTCAGCACCGTCGCCTCGGCCGTCCCACCGTGGGATGACCCGACGGCCAATGCCAACGAGCGCGCCTTCGATGTCACCGTCAAGATGCTGGACGTTGACCCGAAGGTGCTGCGCCCCGGCATGAAGGCCAAGGCTGAGTTCGTGCTGCGCCGCCTGCCGAAGGCCATTGCGGTGCCGCTCATCGCCCTCACCCACCGACCCGGGCAGGGGGAGTTCGTCTACGTGCAGCGCGGCAGCGTGTTCGAGGAGCGCAAGGTGGAGAGCGCGGAGCGCAACGACGAGGCCGTGGTGGTGCGCCGCGGCCTGCGCGCGGGGGAGCGGGTCGCCCTCGGAGATCCTACCAAGCTCGAGGTGGCGTCGTGAGCGACACCCCCGCGGTCGTGCGCACCGAAGGCCTCGGCAAAGACTACCTCGGGGGCGCCATCTCCGTGCACGCGCTGCGCGACGTGGACCTCCGCGTCGCCCCGGGCGAGATGCTGGCCATCATGGGGCCCTCCGGCTCGGGGAAGACCACGCTGCTGAACATGCTGGGCTGCGTGGACCTCCCCTCCCGCGGCCGCTACTGGCTGGACGGCGAGGACACCAGCCGCATGGGCGACCGGGCGCTCTCCCGCGTCCGCAATGAGAAGATCGGCTTCGTCTTCCAGACCTTCAACCTTCTCCCCCGCTTGAGCGCGTTGGACAACGTCAGGCTTCCCCTGCTCTACTCGACGCGGCGGAGGGCGAGGCAGGCCGCGCGCGAGGCGCTGGTGCGCGTCGCCCTCGGGGACCGCGCCCACCACTTCCCCACCCAGTTGTCCGGCGGCCAGCAGCAGCGGGTGGCGATCGCGCGGGCCCTGGTGATGGCCCCGGCCATCCTCCTCGCCGACGAGCCCACCGGCAACCTCGACTCCCGCTCCGGCGAGGAGATCATGCTCGTCTTCCAGCGGCTCAACGCCGAGGGCGTGACCATGCTCCTCGTCACCCACGACGCCCGCGTCGCCCAGCACGCCACCCGCATCGTGGAGATGCGAGACGGGCGCGTCGTCGGCGACCGCCCTGTCTCCGACCGCTTGCGCGCCGAGGAGGTGCTCGCCGCCATGCCGGCGCCGGACCCCGAGACGCCCCAGAGGGAGACGACGTGATGCAGAGACGAAGCGTGTTGCTCTCGCTGGTGATCCTGGCCGCGCTGGGCGCGGTGGTGCTGAAGTGGCCCCGCGGCACCAAGGCCAAGCCGACCGGGCCCGCCGTGCCCACCGCGCGGGTCCAGGCGCAGAGCTTCGATGTCACCCTCCGCGTCTCCGGCGTGCTCGATGCCGCCAAGTCCACCCCGGTTATCATCCAAGTGCCCCAGACGCAGATCGCCTGGATCGCCGAGGACGGCGGCCGGATCAAAGCCGGCGACCCCGTCGTCCGGCTGAATTCCACCCAGCTCGCCAAGCAAGTCACCGACCAGGAGCAGCAGCACGCCGACTCCACCCAGCAGGAGCGCACCTCCGGCGAGGAAGCCGACCGCCGCGTCCAGAATGCCAAGGTGGCCCTCGAAAAAGCAAAGAGCGACCTCACCTTGACCAAATCGCAAGGCGTCGCGTCGGTCGAGCGGTCCACCGCGCAGGTCAAGTACGCCGAGAAGGAAGCGGAGTTCGCCCAGAGCGATTACGACCGCAAGAAGCGGCTCGCCGACGAGCATCTCCTCCCTCTCACCCAGTTGGAGAGCGCCAGCGACCAGCTCCGCGCGCAGCAGTTCCAGCTCGAAACGGCCCGCCGCGACCTCGACAAGGCCAAGCACGACGCCGAGGTCAACGCGCAGATCCGCACTCTGGACGTGCGCAAGGCCGAGCTGGAACTCCAGAGCGCGGAGTCGGCCGCCAAGCAGACCCAGTCCGAGGGCACGCGCAGCCAGGCCGACCGGGTGGTCAAGCTCCAGGAGGCCCACAAGCAGCTCGCCGACAGTGAGGTCAAGGCCTCCGCCCCCGGCCTGCTGCTCGTCGAGTCCATGTGGGACGGTGCCGGGGAGCGCAAGTACCGCGTGGGCGACCAGGTGAACGAGGGGCGCAAGATCGCCAGCGTCATCTCCGAAGGCGACATGATCGTGAGCGCCGACGTCGGCGAGGCCGACATCGCCGACGTGCGCATCGGCCAGCCCGGCCTGGTGCGTGTCGAGGCCCTGGGAAACGCCCTCCTCCACGGGAAGGTGGTCGCCATTGACAACGTCTCCCGGGACCGTCCCATCTGGGAGGGCGGCACCGCCAAACGCGTCTTCTCGGTCAGGCTCCAGCTCACCGATCGCGAGACTCGCCTCCGCCCCGGCATGAGTGGCACCGTCGAGATCGTGCTCGAACGCGCCAAGGGCGACCTCTCCGTCCCGGCCGAGGCCGTCTTCGGCGCCCCCGGCGCGGAGGTCGTGTACTGCCAGCGCGGGGACCGCTTTGCCGCGGTGCGGGTGACCGTCCTCCGGCGCAGCGAGATGATCGCCTCCGTCAAGGGAGCGCTGCGGGAAGGCGATGTGGTCGCTCGCCAGGTGCCGCCTCCGGACCGCATGGTGGGGGCCAAGGAGCGGAAGTCTTGAAGACCGTGCGGGTGATCTCAGGCAGCCTCACCTCCCTCATCCTGCTCTCCCTGCTCGTCTCGGGAGGGGCCTACTGGATCCGCTCCACCACCGCCAAGAAGGAGCGGGAAGAGGCGCGCGCGGAAAAGCAGGTCATCGCCACGGTAACCGTGGAGCACCGCGACTTCGAACTCACCCTCTCGGCCGTCGGCAAGCTCGAGGCCGTGAAGTCCACCCCCGTCCTGTCCGAGATCAGCGGACAGGTCGTCCGCACCATTCCGAATGGCACCCATGTGAATAAGGGGGACGTGATCATCGAACTGGACGCCCCTCGCATGGAGCGGGAGGTGCGTGACTTCCAGAGCCAGTACCAGGCCACCGTGGAGCAGTTGGAGCGCCAGAAGAAAGAGCTGGCCATGGGGGTGGAGAAGGCCGACCTTTCGCTGCGCCAGGCGCAGCAGCAACTCGATCAGTTCAATGCCGCGCAGAAGGTGGACATGGAGAACAAGCGCCGCCAGCACGAGTTCAGCGGGGAGGAGCTGAAGCTCGCCAGGGAGCGGTACGTTCGCAAGGAGCGGCAGGTGAAGGAAGCGCTCCTCCCGGCCACCGAACTGGAGGCGGCCCAGGCCGAGATCAAGTCCAAGGAGTTCCAGGTGGAGAAGGAGGACAAGGACCTCCAGCTCGCCGAGGCCCAGCAGAAGTCGGACCGGCTCGGCAAGGAGACCGCGGTGCAGCAGGCCCAGTCCGGGCTCCGCCGCGCCAAGGCCGCCCAGCAGGATGAGGTCCGCAATCTCGAAATGCGGGTCCAGACCAACAAGCAGCAGCTGGACCGCGCCCGGGACCAGTTGTCCAAAGCCACCATCCGCGCCCCCCAGGCCGGCCTGGTCGTCTTCACCGGCGGCTACGGCGGCTTCGGCCGGCGGCAGGAACTCTCCCCCGGCGACAACGTCTGGCCCGGGAACCCCGTCGCCACCATCCCCGATCTCGCCCATATGCAGGTCAACGTCGAACTCACCCAGGACCAGATGCGCCGCGTCAGGCGCGGCCTGAAGGTGCGCGTCCAGGTGGAGACCGCCCCGGGCAAGGTCTTCCCCGGCGAGATCACGGAGATCTCGCAGAACGCCCGGGAGCAAAGCTCGGGTTTCGGGGTGCCTACCGGCGAGCGCGTCTTCCAGGCCTACGTCCTGCTCAAAGATATCAAGGGCGTCTATCTGCGCCCGGGCACCACCAGCCTCGCCACCGTCATCATCGAACACCTCCCAAAGGCCCTCGTCGTGCCCCTCGAGTGTGTCTTCAATCGCGACAAGGACAAGATCGTCTACGTGTCCCGCCGCGGGCAGTTCGTCCCGGTGGTGGTGGAACTGGGAGCCAACAACGAGGAGATGGTGGTGGTGAAGAGTGGCCTGCGCCCGGGCGACCGGGTGGCCATGCACGACACGAAGGGCTTGGGCCGGGACACTTCCTCTACCCCGGGCCAGCAATCAGGCCTTCCCCTGTAATCCCTACCAGGCCCTGACAGGAGCGCGAGCGTGAAGTTCTGGTCGGCGATTCTCACCGGTGTCAGCGAACTGATGGCGCACAAGCTGCGCTCCCTGCTCATCATGCTGGGGGTAAGCTTCGGCATCGCCTCCGTCGTCGCCATGTCCTCCATCGGCGCCGGCGCCCGCCGGGAGGCGCTCGAGACCATCCGGCTCATGGGCGTGGACGTCATCCAGGTCAACCGCAAGTCTCTCACCGGCGACCAGGCCCGGGAGGCGGAGAAGAACTCCCCCAACGGCCTCACCTACGGCGACGCCCTCGCCATCAAGCAGCTCTACTCCCAGGCGCGGCTGGTCGTGCCGGTGCGCCGCGTCTTCGCCGACGTCAGCCTGCGCGGCCAGACCATCCCCGCCAAGGTGTTCGGCGTCACCCCCGACTACCCGCGGGCCGCGCGCGTGCAGGTCGGGGAGGGGCGGTTCCTCGACGCCAACGACCAGAAGCAGAACGTGCCCGTGTGCGTCATCGGCTCCGGGGTCAAGCAGAGCGCCTTCTACATGGAGGACGCGGTCGGCAAGCTGCTGCGCATCGGGGACCGCGACTACCGGGTGATTGGCGTGATGCAGGAGCGCTCCCTGCAGGCCGGCCGCACGCGCGTCTCCCTACGGGACATGAACCAGGACATTTACCTCCCCCTCACCGTCGCCATGGCCGACTTCCAGATCTATGCCGAGCAGGCCCTCCCGCCCGATTTCGCCTCCTTCGTCAAGGTGCTCTCCCGCGTCATGCGCCAGCCCCCGCTGGAGCAGCGCCCCATCACCCAGATCATCGTCCAGGTGGGAAACGAGCGGGAGACCTGGGAGGCCGACCGGGTCGTCCGCCGCATCCTCGAGCGCCGCCACAAGGGCGTCCCCGACCACGAGATCGCCATCCCCGCGGAGCTGCTGCGCCAGATCCAGCAGACGCAGCGCATCTTCAACATCGTGATGGGCGCCATCGCCAGCATCTCCCTCCTCGTCGGCGGCATCGGCATCATGAACATCATGCTCGCCACCGTCACCCAGCGCGCCCGCGAGATCGGCATCCGCCGCTGCGTCGGCGCGAGCCGCGCCGACATCACCCGCCAGTTCCTCCTCGAATGCCTCGTCGTCACCAGCCTCGGAGGCCTCCTCGGCCTCGGCCTCGGCATCCAGATGGCCAACATGATCTCCCGCTATGCCGCCTGGCCCACCGTCGTCTCCGGCGAGGCCGTCCTCCTCTCCCTCATCGTCGCCACCGGCACCGGCCTCGTCTTCGGCCTCTACCCGGCAATGCGCGCCGCCAGCATCCAACCCATGGAAGCCCTGCACGCCGGCTAGCAACGAAGCCTGGCCTGCGCGGAACCTTTCCCCCCGCCGCGCCGTCTAACTCGGAAACGCGAGGGAGTGAGGTTCATGTCTTCTGCTCTTAAGACGTGCTGCACGGTTGCCGCTGCGCTCTGTCTCCTTTCCCCTCCGGCCGCGGCCGCGGCGCCCGCCACGCGGTTTGCGACGGACGGAGTGAAGGGCGAAGTCTGGCTCCGCGTCACCTGGGTGGCGCACCCGCCGGTGCTCAGGCCCAGCCTGCTGGCCGTGAACACGGCCGGCTGGGTGTGGTACTCCCCCGAGAGGAAGCAGGAAGGCAAGGGCTTTGGCGCCTACGCCTTTCAGCTCTCGCCCTCCCGGCTTGCGGCGCTGCAGCAAGCCGTCCTCACTGCCTCCCGGGACTGGCGTCTGACCAGGTACAAGCGCGGCGACATCACCCGGAGCGCCTGGGTCGAGGTGGAGGTGCCCGAGCGCAGCCATCCGCGCAACCTGCTGGCCTCTCCCGATATGGCCGACTATCCGGAGTCGCTGCGCCCCCTCTTCAGCTTCGCCGCCGGCGGCGAGCCGCAGGGCCTGATCCCCGATCTCGCCGCCGAGGCCCGCAAGGGCCCTGGTGCGTTTCTCGACGCTTCGGTCGCCGTACCCAAAGGCCCGCTCCGCGTCGGAGCGCCGATACCGGTCACGCTGGCCATCGCGAACCGCGGCACGCTGGTCGTGGACATCCCCCTGCACAGAACCAACGACGGTGGGGGAATGGGATGGGCCGTGCTCACTTCCTCTCCCCTGCGCGGGAGAGATCCGCGGCAGCAGCCCGGGGCGGTGTTCTTCGAGTTGGGGCCGGAGGTGAAGGTGGAAGGAGGGACCGTGGTTGGCGCGGACGCGGCCCGCGCGGTGCGACTCACGCCGGGTCAGACCCTTCGGCTGCGGCTGCCGGCCTCAGTGAAGGCGACGGCCGCGGGGGACTCCCTGGTGTCGGCAGAGCTGTGCCTGCGCCCCATCGCGACGTTCGAGGCCGCGCGCCCGAAGGTCCCGTACGCGCCCGTGGATGACTGGCTGCGGCCCGCGCCGGCCGCGGTGAAGATCACGCCGTAGGGAACACAGGGGCCGGGGCCATCCTGCATGGCCCCGGCCCCCGATTCGCGACTCTCAGTCCCGGCCTAGTACTCCGGCATTCCGCCGCCGGGGGCCGCGGGGGGCCTCTCCTTCTCCGGCTTCTCTGCGACCAAGGCCTCGGTAGTAAGGATGAGCGCCCCGATGGAGGCCGCATTCTCCAGCGCCGAGCGCGTCACCTTGACGGCGTCTACCACACCCGCCTTCACCAGGTCCTCGTACTGCTCGGTCGCCGCGTTGAACCCGAAGTTGCCCTCCCCCTCTCGCACCTTCTCCAGCACCACCGAGCCTTCGAAACCCGCGTTGCTGGCGATGGTCCGGAGCGGAGCCTCCAGCGCGCGCCGCACGATCTCGACGCCCACCTTCTCGTCCCCGCGCACTTCCCTCCGCACCTTGTCCAGCACCGGCGCCACCCGGATGAAGCACACCCCTCCGCCCGGCACCATCCCCTCCTCCACGCCCGCCTTCGCGGTGTTGTGCGCGTCCTCGAACCGGTGCTTCTTCTCCTTCATCTCCGTCTCGGTGGCCGCGCCCACCTTGATCACCGCGACCCCGCCGGCCAGCTTCGCCAGCCGCTCCTGCAGCTTCTCCTTGTCATAGCTCGAGTCGGTCTTCTCGATGGCCAGCCGAATCTGCTCCATCCGGCCCTCCACCGCCTTCTTCGAGCCTGCCCCCTCCACGATGGTGGTCTCGTCCTTCGTAATCACCACCCGCTTCGCCCGGCCCATGTCCGACAGCGTCACGTTCTCGAGCTTGATCCCCAGGTCCTTGGAGAGGAACCGCCCCTCCGTCAGGATGGCGATGTCTTCCATCATCGCCTTGCGCCGATCGCCGAAGCCCGGCGCCTTCACCGCCGCCGCCTGCAGGATGCCGCGGATGCGATTGACCACCAGCGTCGCCAGCGCCTCCCCCTCCACGTCCTCCGCAATGATCAGCAGCGAGCGCCGCTGCTGCGCCACCTTCTCCAGCACCGGCAGCAGATCCGCCACCGCGGAGACCTTCTCCTCCTGGATGAGGAGATACGGATCCTCCAGGATGCACTCCATCCGCTCCGGCTCGGTGACGAAGTAGGGCGAGATGTAGCCCTTATCGAACTGCATCCCCTCCACCACTTCCACCGTCGTCTCGATGCTCTTCCCCTCCTCGATGGTGATCGCCCCCTCCTTGCCCACCTTGTCCATCGCCTCCGCCACCTTCTCGCCGATCTCCGGGTCGTTCCCCGCGATGGAGGCGACCTGCGCGATCGCGTGGCGGGTCTTCACCGGCATGGACATCTTCTTGATCTCCGCCACTACCGCCTCCACCGCCTTCTCGATCCCCCGCTTCAGCAGCATGGGATTCGCGCCTGCGGCCACGTTCTTCAGCCCTTCCCTCACGATCGCTTCCGCCAAGACGGTCGCCGTGGTGGTGCCATCCCCGGCCACGTCGTTGGTCTTGGAGGCGACCTCCCGCAGCAACTGCGCCCCCATGTTCTCGTAGGGCTGCTCCAGCTCGATCTCCTTCGCCACCGTCACCCCGTCCTTGGTCACGGTGGGCGAGCCCCACTTCTTCGCCAGCACCACGTTCCGGCCCCGCGGCCCCAACGTCGCCGCGACGGCCGCCGATACCGCCGTTACGCCGCGCTCCAGCGCGCGCCGCGCCTCCTCCTCAAACACCAGCATCTTCGCTGCCATAGTATCTCCTCGCTCTCCAGCACTGCGCAGCAGTGCGACTCTACTTCTTCACCGCCAACACCGAGTCCGCCTCCAGGATGACGTACTCCTTGCCGTCCTTCATCTTGACTTCCGTGCCCGCGTACTCGGAGTACACCACCACGTCCCCCATGGCCACCTCTATCGGCATCCGCTGGCCGTTCTCCAGCCGCTTGCCCGAACCGACGGCCACCACCTTCCCCTCCCGCGGCTTCTTCTTCGCCGCATCCGGAAGGATGATCCCCCCGCGCGTCACCTCCTCCGGCTCGCTCGGCTCTATCAGAATCCGATCGCCCAACGGCTTCAGCATCACCTCGACCTCCTCCGTCTTCTTTGCTCTCATGCTCTCACTCCGTGACTGTGTTCTTGCTCCCGTGCTCTGGCCCCTAGACCCTAAACCCTAACACCTAGCCCCTAGTATCTCTCCTCCGTCCTCTGCGCCACCTCCCGCAGCCGCGACGGGTCCGAGGCGCGGTACACTCGCGTCGACTCGAACGTCCGGTACCCCATCAACTCCTGCAAGTCGTGCGAGTCCACCCCGGACTGCGCTCGGTGCACACCGAAAGTGTGCCTCAGGGTCTGCATCGAGCCGCTCACCCCCGCCTCTCGGAAGTGGCCCGCGAAGCCTCCCTGCACCGTCCGCGGCGCGAGCCGCGCTCCCGCCCGCGAGATGAACAGCGGCACGGCCTCGTCCCGGCGCGTCTCCAGGTAATCCACCACCGCGTCCGTCGCCTGGTGCGACGGATAGACCCGCCGCAGCCTCCCCGCCGGCGCGTGCACTTCCACCTCTGCCCCCTCCCCATCCGCTTCGAAGTCCTCTCGGTCCAGCCGCACCAACTCCATCAGCCGCACGCCGGTGGAGAGCACCAGCAGGAACATGGCCGTGTCGCGCAGGTGCCCGTGCAGCACCTCCAGCACCCTCCGCACCGCCTCCCGCGGCAGATACTGCACCGGCGGCCGCGTCGCATGCTGCCCGTGCAATTCGACCGCCGCGTTCCCCCGGCTCAACCCCTCCCGCACCAGCCACGCGCAGAACTTCCGAATCGCCGCCACGCGCACGTTATGCGTCGCCGGCGTATCGCTCGCCTGCGCCCGGCTCTCCAGATAGCTGTACAGATCCTCCGTGCCCAGCCGCGCCAGCGACCGCGCCCCCGCCCACGCCGTCAGATGCTCCAGCTCGAAGGTGTACGCGCGGATCGTCAGGTCTGACCGGCCCTCTTCGGCCAGCCAGGCCCCAAACGACGCCACCATCCTCGCGTTTCTGGAACCGCCGCTCATCGCGCCCTTGTATTCCCCTCATCCCTCCCAACCCCTGTCTACATAGAAGAAAAATTATACGCACAAGGAACGGGCCAGACTGCCCGCCGGCGTCCGGGTGTGATGCCGACCCGCGAGCAGGCGAGCCATAGTCAGTAGGGCGGCTCGCTTGTCGCCGGGAGGCGAATTGCCGCGGAATGCCGATTTTGGTGAAAATCGCCCGATCGGCAATTCCGCCGGCGGAATCGGCTAGGGGGTGGGCAGGAGAGGCTGGAAGGACGTTTTTCGATTTGCCGACCGTCGGCAAACACCGGCAAAACCGGCAAGCTAGCAGGCGGCGGGTGCGGCGCGGCCGAGATGCGAGAGATCAAGGTCCGATCGCACTGCTTCGCAGTGCTGGCGCGACTGCTGCGTAGCGTTGAAGTGAAAGGCAGAGGACAGGGGACAGGGGCCAGGGTCCGGGGGAACGGCCGGAGGCGAGACTTGCCGAAAGTGGCCGAAGGACGCGTTTTCATGATTGGGAATTATCTACTTGACACAGGGTAGGCGTTCTGCTACACTCTGTATCGGACGAGGAGCAAAGCCATAAACCTACCCGAACTCATAGACAAACTGCACAGCGACGAATCCTGCCGCCGCTACCTGGAAAAGGTGCGCTGGCCGCAAGGCGTCACCTGTCCGGCCTGTGGAAGCAGGAGCATTTCCCGCATTGTCAAGCGGCACGTCTTCGACTGCAACGACTGCCGGCGTCAATTCAGCGTCACGAGCGGCACCATCTTCCACGATTCGCACCTATCCCTGCGGACGTGGTTCCTGGCTATCCACCGAATCAGCGAGTCCAAGAAGGGCGTGTCGGCCCTTCAGCTCAAGCGGGAACTGAACGTCGCCTACAAGACGGCCTGGTATCTCTGTCACCGAATCCGCCAGGCTATGGGCCAGCCGTCCGGGCCGGGCCTGCGGGGCATCATCGAGGTAGACGAGACCTATATCCGGGGCGAGGGTGTCCCGCCCGACGAAGACCTCAAGCGTGGCCGTGGGAGCCAGCGCTGCACCCCTGTCGTGGGGATGAAGCAGCGCAAGGGACTGGTCCGGGCGAAGGCCCTGCCCCACCTCCGCGACAGCCGCTCCTGGGTTCACCAGAACATCGCCGAGGACGGGGTAACGGCCGTCTTCAGTGACGCTACCAACCTGTATGACGATCTAGACGCCACCTACACCCACGGGAAGATAGACCACTCGCTGGCCTACGTTCTCGGGGACCTGCACACGAACGGTATCGAGAGCTTCTGGTCACTGTTCAAGCGGGGTGTGACGGGGAGTTACCACCATGTTTCCCGCAAGCACCTACAGCGCTACCTGGATGAATACTGCTGGCGGAGCAACGGGCCGACGGAGGACATATTCGAGAGCCTACTGGGCCGGCAGGCCAAGTGCCATCCCCTCACCTACGACACCCTCATTTCCAAGAGGTGGTAGGAAGGCCTTCCCCCTCGGCTTCGCCCCTCAGGGCCGCGAGGAAGGCGGAATGGTCACTCGCCATGGCAGAGACGTTCTCGCCCTGGCGCGTGAGGTAGTCCTGCACCTCGCCAATGAGGCCATCCTCCCCCGCCTCCACGCGGAGAATGTCGCCCTCCGTGACATTGCAGAGGTTTGCCAGTTCCGCCGTAGAAAGGCCGTACTGCTCGCGCCATTCGGTTAGAGGACTCTTGTCTCTCATGCCCACTCCAGGAAGGCCATTGTACCATGAAGCACAAGAAAGACACCAATGCCAGAGACCATCAGGCCCACGAAGAGCCACCTGCCCCCCCGTTGGGGGAAAGCATCAATACACTGGAAGCCCCACAGCACGCAGATCACTCCGGCAAGGAGGAATAGCCAACCATGCAAGCGCCGCCACAGAGAAAGCCGTTCAACTGGACCCTCATCCTGAGCGGCCTCACCCTTTGCGTTCTGGTGGTCCAAGCCTTCATCTTCTACTCCCAGTACGGCACTCTCAAGGAACAAGCGCGCATTCTCAGGGGGCAGCAGAGTGCCATGGAGAAGCAACTGCGCGAAATGAAGAGCGGAGGCATCTCCCAACAAGGTATCGCGTGCGCCGCCCAAATCTCCGCTCAGGCCGCTCGGGATTCCGCTACCGCCATGAAGGAGAGCGTAACTCAGGCGAAGACCGCCCTCAAAGCAACGACCGACCAGAGCAGGAAGGCCCTGGAGGCCACCATGGAGGCGGGCCGCACTGAGCAACGGGCGTACATCTGCTTCTTCAATCTGGACGGCCCCGGACAGATCAAGGGGGGAGAAGAGTTCAGCGCGGTAGTGACTTGGCTCAATGCCGGCAAGACCCCGGCGCAGGGCGTGAAAACAGCGGGTTACTTTTGGGTACAACTCCCGGGGAAGCCCCAGAAACCAAGCCAGATCGTCCTTTCGGGCGTCAGTAGCACTTCCGAACTTGGCTCTGGCATTCGGATGCAATCCACTCCCCGCCAGACTTACGACGGGGCAATCTCGTCCACTATAATGTCCGGCAACGTGCTTCTCTGCGTCGGCGCTACCGCGGACTATGATGACATCTTCGGCTTCCGATGGAGAGCTGAGGCCATCGCCCAATTTGAATATACCACCCGAGAGTGGGTTATCGTCAGTATCACCCGTTCCCCATATCAACGGCCCCATAAGGGCTAACAACACCACCCCTATCCCCAACCCCCACAACACTCTCCGCCCACCCATCAAACACCCTTTCTCCCTGCGTGAAGTAGATAATCCCCTTCATGATTTTCGGCCGGCAAGCGAGCCGATCTTGAGCTGTGAGAGACGCGAAGCCGGTTGTGGGGGGAAATCGGATCGGCCAACGATCGGCCAATGATCGGCAAGAGTCGGCCAATCGCGGCCGCGAAGAGCATCCCTGGCATACGCTCCGGACAGGCTCCGGCACGCGGAGGATTTCCCCGAGGACGGGGCTCCCACGCACCTGACCCACGGCGAACGCGTTGGTGGAGGTGGTCCCTAGGCTGGATCGCGATGCAGTTGTCAAGGTGCGCGGCGCGGGAGGCGCCGGAGTTGGGACCAAGAGTAGCATAATTATAGCGGAATGTCAAGCGGTGAGCGAGTTACGCTACTGGCCTGCTACGTGCCCCTCGCAACGTTCTTCTGCCAGGAGCAGGAGTGGGGAAGGCGAGTCGCGACCAGCGCCGCGCGGAGACGAAGAGTATGGACAGTCACTTATTCTTTGCCTCTAGCAACGACTTCCTTGGCCGCCCGACAGGCAGGGGCCGGAGACGCCGGCCCAGAGCGCGTTCGATCTTGCTCAGGAACGTGTCCGAGCCCAGGGGGCGCCCGGTGTGAGTGCAGATCCGCAGCGTCGCCAGCGCCTCCTTCCCCTCTGCCTCGCCCAGGTTCGTCCGCCAGGCCTCCGCCGTCCAGGCCCTTTGCCAGGCGCGCAGGTCCAGCCACGTGGCCACTTCCCCCGTCCCGCAGTGCGCGGCCGCGCTCGACCACGGATAGCGCCAGGCCGCCCGCACCACCTTCGCCCGCACCGGGTTGCGTTCTACATAGCGCAGCGCGCGCCAACTGTGGGCTTCATCCAGCGCACAGGAGAGGAACCGGTTCTGCCAGAGATGGCCGCTCCGCCCGTGGAGGCGATGGAGGTACTGCGTGTAGAGAAAGTGCGTCCGCCCCACCGCCTTGGCCAGAGATTCCTCTCGCACCGGCACCGCGAGGAGATGCACGTGGTTGGTCATAAGACAGTATCCCCACACCGCCAGTCCATACCGTTCCGCCTGCTCGGCCAGCAATCCCAGGTACACCCGGCGATCATCGTCTACAAAGAACACGTCCTGGCGGTTGTTCCCGCGCTGGGTGACATGGTGCGGAACACCAGGGACAACTATGCGAGCAACCCGTGGCATGGTGGAAGCATAGCACCTGGGGATCGTGTCTGTCAAGAAATAGGTGACTGTCCCCAATACTGTTTACTTAATACAAATCAGGCTTCTCGTGGCAATACTCCACGGAGGTCTACCACATGGCACGCACCGCGTACGATCCGTCTCACCTTCCTCGTCCCATGGCCCTGGCGAGTA
>Ga0315282_10003496_pt1 | contig 28133 bp, 18 predicted proteins | sample YL17G07_20_MG_FD_203693 | JGI IMG/M metagenome (GOLD analysis project Ga0315282, IMG submission 203693) | Sediment microbial communities from Yellowstone Lake, YNP, Wyoming, USA - YL17G07_20 | ecosystem: Environmental > Aquatic > Freshwater > Lake > Sediment | place: USA: Wyoming | collected...
TGGCAGTGGCATTACCAGTGGCCGGGCACGAGCCACCATCCCTTCCGTGACGTCGGCCAGGCGGTGGTCTACCCGTCGAGCGATGGTCCCATCCCGACCATGCCCTACGAGCAGGTGGCGATGGGGATCAACGACTATCGCCACGTGGAGCTCCTGGAGGACCTGATCGGGGAGGCGAGGACCAAGGGAATCGACGTCTCCTCGTCGACGCGACTCCTCCAGGAGATGGACGCGGGGATTCCCGAGTGGCCGGCGTCGGGTTTCGGCGACGGGACGCACGTGGGGGACGCCTACACGGGCGACGTGAACCTGAAACTGGACGTCTGGCGCACACTCCTCGCCGGCGAAATCAGCCGTCTCTGGGGAGCCGTGGGAAGGAAGTAGGTGAAGCCTCCCCGCCGCAAACGGCGGGGAGGCTTCACTTTGCCTCAGAGGGGCGCATTACCGTCTCCCGGAGGACGACACGTCATGAGATCCCACACGGAGTACCTCTGGTTCGAGACGGAGAAGAAGCGGGAGTTCCTCAACGTGACCGGACGGGTCGAGGAAGCCGTCGCGAAGAGCGGCGTCCGCGAGGGACTCGCGCTCGTCTCCGCCATGCACATCACCGCCGGCGTCTACGTCAACGACGCCGAGAGCGGACTCATCCAGGATATCGAGGAGTGGCTCGACACGCTGGCTCCCGCTGGTGTCGATTACCGTCACCACCGGACCGGCGAGACGAACGGCGACGCCCACCTCAAGAACCTCCTCATCGGCCACGAGGTCGTCCTTCCGGTGACGGCGGGAAAGCTTGACTTGGGGCCCTGGCAGCAGGTATACTACGCCGAGTTCGACGGCCAGCGACGGAAGCGCGTCATCATCAAGATCATCGGGGAATAAAGAAGATGCTCAGACGCTGAGACGCTCAGGGAAGAAGAAGCAGCAGAGTCACGGGTGGGGAGGCTCATGGCCGAGACCATTTCCTATGCTCCGCTCTTTGAGCCGGTCGCGGTGCGCGGCAAAACCTTCCGGAACCGGATCGTCATGCCGCCGATGGTGAGTCTCCGCAACATCCTCAGCGCGGAGGGCCGGCGGTGGTATGCCGAGCACGCCCGGGGCGGCGTGGGCCTGGTGATCGTCGAAGGGACTCCGCTCGGACTCCTGGTGGAGGAGTTCCTCCCGGAGCTGCGGATGCTCGTGGAGGCGGTGCACGAGCACGGCTCGCTGATCGCGATTCAGCTCTTCACCAACGGGCAGGCGGAGCCCGGGACGACCTTCTTCGAACAGGCGGTTCAGCCGCACGAGCTGACGCGGGAGCAGCTAGCGGGTCTGATCAGGCACTTCGGTCGCTCGGCGGCGGTGTGTCGGCAGGCGGGCTTCGACGGGGTCGAGCCGCACGGGGCTCACGGCTACTTCCTCACGCGGTGTTTCTCTCCACACGAGAACCGCAGGACCGACGAGTACGGAGGGTCGGTCACGAACCGCATGCGAACCGCACTCGAGGTCTGCCGCAGGATCCGCTCCGCCATCGGCGGCAAGATGCTCCTCCTCTACCGGCACTCGCCCGTGGAGGAAGCGGAGGGCGGCTACGGGCTGGCCGACACGATTCGTCTGGTGACCGCACTGGTTCAGGCGGGGGTGGACATCCTCGACGTTTCGCCGAGTCACGGCGACCGCGACGGGGAGTACAGTGAGGCGGTGCGGCTAGCCGCCGACCGTCCGGTGATCGCCCGCGGCGGGCTCGACGAGCCCGACCGTGCACTGGCCATGCTCAACAACCGTCGGGCCGACCTGATCGCGGTCGGACGAGGACTCATCGCCGATCCCGAGTGGCCCAACAAGCTCCGCGAGGGACGGCTGGGCGACATCGTCAAGTGCATCCGGTGCAACGAGAAGTGCCACGGGAACCTGAAAAAACGCATCCCCATCGCCTGCACCCGGTGGCCGGCGTGAGACCCGGTAGAGTGGACGTCATTCTGAGCGAAGCGAAGAATCCGGCCATGCATGGGGGGAAAGCGGTTCGCCGAAAGCGATGTTCCTCGCCGTCCAGGGCCAGATTCTTCGCCCCGACAAATCGGGGCTCAGAATGACATTGGCGGCGCTTCATCGGTCCTTTCACGATGGAGACGTTCGGCGGGGTCGAAACGTGTCAGGGGAACCTGTCTCGTGTTTTTGGAGGAGAAGCCATGGGAAGCATTCTGGTCGTGTACTATTCGCAGACGGGGAACACGCGGAAGATGGCGGAGCTCGTCGCGGAGGGGGCGGCTAAGAGCGGAAAGCACCAGGTGAAGCTCGTCGACGTGAGCAAGGTGGACCTGCGGGAGTTCGTCCGCGCGGACGGCTTCGCCCTCGGCAGTCCCGACTACTTCACGTACATGGCGGGCCAGATGAAGATCCTGTTTGACCAGGCCCTGGCGCACGTGAAGGAGATCAAGGGGAAACCGTTCGTGAGCTTTGTGAGTCACGGGGGCGGGGGCGGCGCCATCGAGAGTCTCGACAAGCTCGGCCAGGCGATCGGCCTCAAGAAGGTCCGCGAAGGGGTCAAGAGCCAGGGAGCACCGGTGAAAGACGCCGTCAAGGAATGCAGGGACCTCGGGGAGTACCTGGCCAAGGTCACGGGCTGAGCCGACGTTGCTAAAAGCATCTAAGAGAATGAGATTTGCGCGCCCGGGCAACGGTCCCGTAAGGGGCAGCGGAGCATGGCCGGGGGCTTCCAGCCCCCGGTGAACGGCCGAACAAATGATGAAGCCCCAACGGGGCGAAAGAGGCTTCCTCTCCCTTGCAGAGAGTGACCAAGCAGCCCGAAAAAAAGCCCCGGCGGCAGGGATGCCGTCGGGGCGTTTCCATCAGCAACTCAAGCGACGTGCTACTCCGGTATCGGCGTCGCCGAACGCACGTCCACGCCCCATCTCGCCTTGGCGTCCGGTGATACCTCGAGATAGACCCTCGGACTCATGCTCCCCTTGAACGGGGCCTTCGTCCGCGTGTCCTCCCCCGTCAACTCCACATTGGGATATTCGTTCACAGACTCGGTGAGCGGTTTCACGAGAGTTATGCGGTAGCTGGTCAGCTTCACGTTCCCGAACGTCGTTTCGAGCCACTCCTCGAATTTCTTGGCCTGCTCCCTGTCCGGGTTCACCTGCTGGTCGGCCGTCCGGCAGTACCTCAGCATCAGCGGCAGGTCGTCCTTCTTCCAGGATTCGAGGAAACGCATCAACGTCCCGAGGGCCGTGTCCAGCGGATACGGGAGCTTGGCGAATATAATATCCTCGTCCACCACCACGCGGTTCATCCATTTCTGCCAGCCAAAGTACCCGCCCGCCGCCAGGACCACAAGCACCAGCAGCATGACGAGCAACTTCTTCTTGCTGGAGCGGATGGCCTCCCCTTTGACCACACCGCCGGGCGCACGACGATGCAGTGCCGGAACCCGGAAGATGCACTCACACTCCTCGCACCGGACGGTCGATCCCGGAGGGGCGTCCTGATACTCCGACTTCGCGTGACAGAATGGACAACTCAGGATGATCTGTTCCCGCATGGCTTCTCCAACGGATTATAGTATGAATGAGGCCGTCGAGACGTCCACGTACTATCTATTTCGACAGAACAAACCCGCGAGCTGACCTCGGCACGGAATCGCATAAGCGGAAAAAGAACCGTATACACGTCCAAGGGCGTTTCCGGGCCAATTACTCACCATCTATCTACCCTTTTTTAGCGTCCGGGTCAAAGCTTATGACGCTTTTTTCGGCAATCTTTTTTCCCGGCCGTCCGTTTCTGGTGTATTTTGTCACACCGTCATGCGTCGGCGTGGGTGACTTCCCGCCTCTAAGTTGTTTGCCGTTCTGAACATAGGGCGTAAGCAAACGGGAGCTTCGCGGGGACACCGCTCGGCGCCCGGCCGCTCGCTAGGCCCCATCCCGACGGGTTCTGCCCTGGGATGCACGCCTCGAGCCAAACCGCCTGACCCGGAAACCGGGCCCTCTTGTCCAGGAACTCCTCGCGCGACTAGAATCCGTGCTTCCTGAGGAATTCGCGATTGGCTCGGGCACTCTTGAACGGCGTGCTCCGCGTCTGGTCCTGTTCCACGACGAGCCAGCCGTCGTATGCGACCGCCCGAAACTCCTTCAGCACGTCCTCCATCCTGTACGGGTGGTTGCCGGCGCCGAGTTCCACGAATTCCAGGAACGTGCCGTCGGGCTTGAGCAGGACGTCCTTGAGATGCACGTGTCGAAGGAGTCGCACGTACTTCCGGATACACGCGATCGGATCTCCCCCGGCGGCGATCAGGTGTCCCGTGTCCAGACAGAACCCGCACCGCTTGAACCGCGGCAGGATGGCGTCGATCTGCTCGGGCGTCTCCAGGTTGGTCCTGAGGTGGTTGTGCATCACGGCGTCCAGTCCGAGGGTGGCGACGAATTCCGCGAAAGCGTCCATCAGTTCCGGGGTGCTCCGGTATGGTCCATCGATGCTTGCGGGCTTTGCAGCCTGCCAGTCGGTGGCGTCGAAGAGGACGGCTTTTTCCGCGCCGAAGTCGGCCAGGACCCGTGCTTTCTTCTTCGCCTCCTCCATTCCCGGGGACGAACCCCCGAAGTGGAAGCTCATTCCCACGCACTTGAGCCGCAGTTTCCCGAGCAGTCTCTTCATCTTCGCCCGGTCGTCGAGTTCCTTCGGATGACCGGAGAGCTCGACCGCCTCGAATCCGGCGTCGGCGATTTCGCGCAGGATCTGCTCCGGGTCCGGCTCCCTGTGCTGCTTCTGGAGATAGGGCAGCCAATTGTAGGTGTGACAGCCGATTCGGATAGGCATCGCTCACCTCCTTTTGCCCAAAGGTTTATCCGGGCTTGCGCCGGAGTCAACTCAAAAAAGACAAACAGAGGGGAAAAGCTGAGAGTGAAGCCTGCCGGCCGCCTCGTCCGCCGTAGCCCCGAGCCTGTCGAGGGGGCGGAGGCGGAAGCCTCGGACGCATGTTGCGGGGGGATAGAACCCGCCCTTCCTCGTGCCTCCCAAGGGAGGGGGTTTCCGGGCGAAGGCGGGTGACACCCCCAAGAAAATGCCTGCAAAGGGGTTATTCTGGATAGCCTCCAGTGATCGCCGCACCTGTGCCCGGCTGACATTCCCTTGACGGTTTGCCGGGATTGGATAAAATAAGATAGGGACGACACGGCGCCCCGAACCGGGCAATCAGGAGGTAACGGTTATGCTGCGAGTTCGGAGAATCGGCGGGTTTACGCTGATCGAAATGCTGACAGTCGTCACCATCATCATGATCGTGATGGCGCTGGCGCTGCCCAACTTCGTCGCGATGATGAAGGAACGGAAGTGGTCCGTGGCGATCTCGAACATCCAGGGGATGGTGATGCGGGCCCGGGCACTCGCCACCAACGTCCGCAAGGATTTCTCCGTGGAGTTCAACATCCGTGGGGATAACGGCACCGTCATGTGGCTCGAGAGCGAGGAGAACGACCTCGAGCGCACGCCCGACCTCTGGCAGCTCGAGCACGAGATCGGAGGCTATCCGGCCATCCGCTACTTCATGATTACCACGTTCTACAATTCCGGCGGCCGATACAAATACTACCCGGCCTATTACGAGTGCCTGTGCGTCCGCTGCGGGTGGCAGTGGAAATCCCCCGCTGAGGGGGGGCTGTCGGTCTGTCCCAAGTGCGGCGTCAATGACTATCACTATCGTCCGATGTACACACAGTACTACTACGACATCGAGTACCATCCGGAGCTCACCAGGCCCGACCAGTACGGGGACAACGCCAGGCAGAGCGAAGACGTCGTGCTGCGTTCCGGGATCACGGTGGATCTCGCCGCGAGCCGCTATTTCTTCAGCTGGGACTCTCCGAATTCGGTGGAGTGCTACGGCGGCGATCTGTATCCGGACATTCGCATCGGGACGAACGGCGCCCTCGTCCAGACCCTGGACCCTGTCATCTGTCTGAAGGAAACACGTGGGGGCGAGCGTCGTGCGGTGACGGTCGTGCGCTGCACCGGCCGCGTCGTGCCGGCACGTGTCCCCTGAGCATATGAGACCGTGCGGAGTCTCCCGGCGAGGTCCAGCCGGGACCGACAATAGCAGGCTGCTAAAATTGTCATTCCGAGGAGCGGAGCGAGGAGGAATCTTGCCACGCATCCATGAGAATGCCCGATCTCAGCGCGAGAAAGCAGATGTCCTCCCGGTGTAGTGGCCAGATCCTTCCCCCGACACGTCGGGGTCAGGATGACACCACTTTGTTAGCGTCCTGATAGGCTTCAAAGTGCACAGCCCGGGGTTTTCCCCGGGCTGTCTTGTTTCGGGATTTCACCGTGATGCTGAGTGCGGCGGGCCTGCCTCTCGCTAGTTCACGCGCTTATCGTCGGTGAAACGGAACATCCGGACGTCGATCGGGCCGCTGAAGTCACACCGCCCGTCGCCCGCGACGCGCAGACACGTCGAGCGGTCCAGGATCCCCAACAGCTCCTTCCGTGCGTACGACCGCCGGGTCCTATAGGTCCGGCAGGGGAGCCTTCGCTGCACACCGCTCCTTTCAGGGTAGTAGGGCCTCTCGCAGATGTCGACGGAGAGGTCGATTTCGAACACGTTCGAGCGCGTCGTGAAGTAGTTGGCTATCCAGCTGAAGAGCATGTCCCGCTCGTCGCGCTCGTCATAAATCCCGTCGCCGTCGTCATCTCCCGTCCAGTTGTAGGTGTTCACGGGCGTCAAGCCTCCCTCGCTGAGGTTCGTCGCGCAGTCCTCGTACGCCGTTCCGACGGAGAAATAGGTTCCCGGAGCATAGGTCCAGTTGTCGGCCCGGAGGAGGTCGCCGATAGTCTCCCAGGGTCCCCACCTCCAGTCGCCGTTGCCCCTCGTGCTGGACCGGTTGTACTTGAGGTCTGAGCAGAACCTCTGAGGGCCCTGGTCGGGAGTGCTCACGTACTTGTTGTCCGGCATCCCCATCATGGTGGAAATCTGGGACGTCTGGTTCAGGTCGATCTTCCCGAAGACGCGGACCTCCGGGCCGCACCGGTCTTGCGCCTGACATCCCGTGTCCTCGTCGTCCACCGCCCCGTCCCCGTCGTTGTCCAGCCCGTCGTTCGACGGGTCCCAGACGGTGAAGATGTCGAGCATCTGCAGGTTCTCGGTCCGGCAGTTTCCGGTGAAGGGATTGTACACCCCTGCGGGCCGGAACGGGCGGAACAGGTCGAACTTGGCCTTGACGTCCAGCTCGTTCGCAAAGACCCACCTGTAGCTGACCTGAGTGGCCGGCTGCCCTCCGGCGTGGACCCAGGTCAGCGGACCGTCCTGGGCACAGTTCCACAGCATCAGCTCCCCCAGCCAGCCGATCGTCGGGAGGTCCCCGTCCACCACCTTGAACTCCCGCTCGAACATCCGCTGATACTTGTAGGAGCTTGTGGTTCCCGGCGGCGAGGTGCTGTACGGCTTCGCCGGGTAGCCGTCGTTCGGCTTGCCGAGCGTGCGAGGGAAGCTCCCAAGGGTCCATCCCGGACACCACACGACGCCGCACTGCTCGTTCTTGCCGTAGGTCACCCCGCCTGGATTACCCGCTCTCGTGTACACCGGGGCGTTCATCGGGTCCCAGCGCCGGTAGATCCCCAGGTATGTCGTCATATTGCGATTGAGAGCCGGGTCAGGGTTCGTGCGGGTGTCGTCCCAATCCGTGTCGTTGACAATCTGACCGGGGCCGTTCTCGCCCTTCGTCGTGTCCCACGGCCTCACCAACTTGACGTTCCCGGTGCGATCGACGCACAAGCACTTGCGCCCGTTGATGGTCTCGACCCGGCCCAGGATGTCGGTCGCGAGTCCGGGCCAGGTCACCGCGTCAGGGGACAGCGGCTTCCAGAGGGAGACCTCGACGCCGGAAAAGCCCCCACCTTCCAGTTCTCCCCGCGTCAAGCCCGGGGGAAATCCCCCCGTCGGCCAGCCGAGGTGCATGTACCGGCTCCAGGTCGGATGGGTGGTCACATTCACCGGCTGCGGGTACCCGTAAATCCCGTCCGCGCCGATCGTCCTCACGGCCCCGGAAACGTTGCCCGGAAGAGCGTCACTGTACTTCGCGTTCGGATCCGTGGTGTATCGGACCAGGTCCCCCAGGCGGTAATTGTGCGAGCCGATCCTCAGCACGTAATCGCTGACGTCGTAGGCCTCGTCGGCGTCCGGAATCCAGGGGATGTTCTCCATCGGGTTATAGAGTTCCACCCGCAAGCCCGAGAGTTCGTAAGCGGCGGTGTTCGCCGCACTGTTCGAATAAAAGACCACCTCGTTGATGACCGGGTGCTTTTCGACGCCCAGCGCCCACATCCCGCTCCCGTCGGGAGCCGCGTAATAGGTCTCGTTCTGGTCACGGTCCACCATGTCGGCCAGCGAAGCGATGAACTGACAGGCCTTTTGCTGGGGGTTGGGCGTGTTGGAGAAGCGCAACCCGGCGACGAGCATGAAGTAGAGTCGGTCCTGCTCGCGTTGTCGCTTGGCCGCCCAGCGGGTCTTGAGCGACGCGTCCTCGCCGGGCAGTCCTTCCGGCCCCCTCGCCCCGACGAGGTTGATGTTGATCCGCTTGAGGATGTCGATGTGGCGCCAGTCGCCCGGCGTCGCGGTCGTCCTCCAGGGGAGCCACCCCTCCGTCGGCCAGATCTTCCCCCGCAAGATGGTGTCGGTGGAGCGCATGGTGAGGTATGGTCTCAGCTTGCGCCAGTCCGCTTGAGCCTGTTTGACGGCGTCCTGGAAATTCATGCCGCCCTCCATAGCGCCTTCCGCGAGCTTGTTGATGACGGCACTGGTCCACGGATGACCGACGGAACGGTCGTGCTCCATGACCTCGTTGGCCCCGAAGAAGCGGCTGTCGCCGACGGGAAAGTCCGGGGAGACGAACCTGTAGTAGGTGGCTCCGTCCCGTCGCCAGCCCACCCGGTACCGCTCGCCCCCGTCGCCGGGCTTCCCATCGTCCCCCAGCCGGTAGGCGATCAGCTTGCGTGCCTTGGCGCGGTCGATCTTCAGGTTAATGGCCCGGTCGTCGGGCGGGTAGATCGTCATGCCCGCGTAGCTGTCCCGCATGAAGAGTCTTTCCAGGCTGATCTGTGCGGGGTGCCAGGAGACCTCGTTATAGAACCGGGGGAAACCGCCCAGACTGTAATGGAATTCCCCGGGGAACCCCTTCCACGCGATGCGGCCGAGGTGGTCGCTCACGACCTGGGACTCCGTCTGGTCACAGACCCGCTGGGCCCCGAGACCGATCCCGCCCATGTTGTTGAGGTAGGCCGCATCGCGGCCGTCCAGATTGCCCGCGGTGTTCAGGTTGATGTACGCGTCCTGGGGCACCCCCAGTTTGACGGCCCAGCGCCAGAACGTGCCGCCGGGCAGGGCAAAGGTCCCCGTCAACGTCTCTCCCGACTCGAAGTACGTATCCCCGGCGAAGAGCACGAAAGGTGCCGTGTCGTAGTACCAGTCCCTGACCGCCGACTCTTCCCTGTCAAACGCCGCGTCCCGGTAGGTGCCGTAGGGTTCCCCATCGCCGTCGAAATCGATGCCCCCACGGGCGTCCGGGTGGTACCGGTAGACGATGCGGTGCTGACTGTCAAAGTCGACGAGGGTATGGGCCATGTAAATGTCCACCTCTCTCCGGCTGGGGGCGTCGTAGTAACGACCCATGACCCCCGTCGTGACCGAGAGGGCACAGGCAAACGACTGCTGGAGGCACTCGTAGGAAAGCATGCTTTCGAAGAGGCCGCCCCAGTTGCTTGTCCATTCCGCGCCCTTGTAGGGGGGGTTGTACCAGCAGTCGTTGCCGACGCCGGTGCCGTAGTGGAGGGTGTTCAGCCCCGGGACCCTGACCGTCGGAGTCACACCCGGCCAGTCCCATCCGATCATGCCGACGGAAGCGTCCCGGTTCTCGTATTTTTCCCAGGTCCGGTCGAGGTCGTCGCGCAGCACTGCGAAGAAGTAGTTCATCACTCCGCGTGCCAGCATCTCACAGCGGAGGTCGTCCACGTAGTTCGCCGTGATGCGCGCGTCCAGCCGCATCAGCGTGATGAACGTGGTGGCCATGATCGCCAGCATGGCGAGGATGGAGAGGACGATGATGAGACCGCTCCCCTGCCGGGCAGAGGATCGGCCACGCCTTGGGATACCCGCTTCCCGACTTCCAAAACGCTTCACGCTATCGCCCTCCGTCTCATGGGACCTATTCGATCGGCGGGTGTTTCTCCGCGCAGACTCACTGCGCAGCCACCAGCCGGCCCGTGCACCGGATCACTTCGACCTTCCTGTACTCTCCCGCGTGGGTCTGTCGGATGCAGATCACCGGGTCCTGGCTCTGCAACAATGCCCCGTTCGGACCGATGCGGACGTCCTTGTGGTCGTCTTCCCCGTACGTGGTGACGGAAGCCCTGGAATCCCAGTTGGTGAAGTGCGGACTCATGACCGGGGAGTCGTCGACGGTCAGTCCGTACCCGAGCGCCACCACCTCGCTTTGACGGGCGTTGTCCCCATACTCCTCGGGCTTGCTGTTGGCGTAGTCGATCTGAAAGTTGGTGTATTGGCCGCTCGCATAGCCGTACGTCCCGCCCGAGGGGGTCCAGATCTTTTCGAGGATCCAGTCACGGAAGGTGTAGCCCCCGCCCATCTGGGATTGCACGATGCTGAGGTCGGGGATGCGCTCGAGCTGGTTCATCTCGCTCTCGATCCACATCGTGGTCCCGTTGTCGCCCTGAATGTTGAATTCGACCGACATGTCCTTGCGGGCGTTGGTCGCGAGTGCCCGTGCACGCCAAACCATGGTCTGCATGGTGGAGATGGCCGCGCCCCACTTCCTGTCCTTCATCATGGCGACGAAATTGGGAAGGGCGAGTGCCATCACCACCATGATGATGGTGATGACCGCCAGCATTTCGATCATCGTGAAGCCGGCCGGTCCGCGTGGACTCTCGTGTCGGCACTTCTTCTCGTGCATCGTCCACCTCGTCTGGCATAGGCTTGAGGCTTGAGGACCGGGCTCCGAGACTTCCGAGGTGCAACGTTCAACCTGCAAGTCCGCCTTCGCGAGTCCCGATTCATCGGGATCGGCGGAGTCGCTTGCCGGTTGTACGTTGCGACTCTGCTGCCCTTCTCACACCTCATGCCTTCTTCCTCATGCCTCCGCTCTCCAGTCCCGTGCTCAATAGACAATCAGGTCGTCGGTCATGCGGAGCAGTCGCACGCCCACCGGGCCGCTGAAATCGCACCGCCCGTCCGGCCCCAGGCGCAGCGTCGTCGAGCGGTCGAGGAGCGCGGTCAGCTGCTTGCGCGCGTAGGCCTGGTTGGTCTTGTACGCATGGTATGGAAGATTCCTGCCCGGATAGTATGGCGGGGCGCAGATTTCCGCGTTGATGTCCACCTCGAAGAGGCTCGAGCGCGTCGTGTAGTGATTGGCGATCCAGGTGAAGAGCATGTCGCGCTCGTCGCGCTCGTCGGTGATGCCGTCCCCGTCCTCGTCGCTGGGCAAGCGATAGTCCCCTCTGTAGAGGCCCACTTCCAGCAACTGGGATGTGCCCGCCCTCCAAGGGCCGGAGCCCCACTGCGACGCGGAGCCGCAAACCTGCTTCGCGGGCTCGGCCTGGATCTTGTCGGCCCGGATGAAATCCCCGATGGTCTCGAACGGTCCCCAGCCTCCGAAGGGACCGGTGAAACTGCTGTCACGCCCGCTCGACCGGGAGTTGCAGGTAACCTCCCCGAAGAAATTGCTCCAACCACTCGTCAGACCCCCGTGGATGCGAAGCATCTCGTCGTCGGGAAACGCCACCGTGATCGCCACCTGGGAGGCCAGGTTCATGTCCATCTTCCCGAAGACGCGCACCTCGGGACCGCCCTTGTCATCCGCCTGGAGCCCCGTGTCGTCGTCGTCGACGGCGCCGTCGCCGTCGTTATCCATCCCGTCGTTCGAGGGGTCCCAGACGGTGAAGATGTCGAGCATGTGCAGGTTGACCGGGTTCATTTCGGGACCCGTGGGATTGTACTTGCCGGCGGGAGCAAACGGGCGGAAGAGGTCGAACTTCGCCTTGGTGTCGAGCTCATTGATCTTGTTGCTGGCGCTGACCGGCGGCTGGGCCGCAGCATGGACCGAGGTCAGGGGACCGTCCTGGGCACAGTTCTTCATCATCAGTTCCCCCAGCCAGCCGATCGAGGGCAGGTCCCCGTCCACCACCTTGAAGTTCCGCTCGAACGGCCGCTGATACTTGTACGCGCTGCGGCTCGTCTTGTTCCACTGGGCATAGGTGGTGCTGTAGCCATTCAGCGGGTAGTCGGCGTTGGGGCGGCCCAGCGTCGGATAGTTGCTCAGGTCCCATCCCGCACACCAGAGCACGTTCGACGTCTCGTCGGTCCCCTGGGTGCCGTTGACCTTCGCGTTCATCGGGTCCCAGCGCCGGTAGATGCCGATGTACTCGGTCTGGGTTCCTCCGGGCCAACTCCCGGCAGCATAAGGTTTGGTCAGCTTCACGCTGTTCGCGGCGTCGACGCAGACGTATCTCCGCGTCAGCGCGTTCACCGTGATGTCCTGCACCTTCCCGGCGGTGATGGGAACATTCCCGGAGGGATTTCCGTCCTGGATGTTGCCGCTCAGCGGCTTCCAGAGGGAAATGGTGATGGAGCCCTCGATCTCGAGCTTGGTGAGGCCCAGCGGCCAGCCGAACTGGCCTGTCACCAGGACACTTCTCCACCCGACGTCCGCGTACCGGCTCCAGGTCTGATGGGCATTGACACCGATCGGCTGCGGGTAGGCGTACATCCCGTCCGCCCCGATCTTGCGGTTGACGTCGCTCGCGTCCACCAGTCCCCTGTCATCGGTCGGGGTCGTCCCGAAGCGGTTCAGGTTTCCCACCCGGTAGGGGTGTGATCCGATCATGACGACGTAGTCGCTGATGTCGAACGCCTCGTCGGCGTCCGCAATCCACGGGATATTCTCCATGGGGTTATAGAACTCGAGACGCAGGTCCATGTCGTACCCTTGGGGGTTGGGTGGGTTGGTGTTCTTCTTCAGGTAAAGAGCGACCTCGTTGAGGACGGGGTGTTTCTCGACCCCAAGGGCCCACGCCGCGCTCCCATCGGGAGCCGCGTAATACGTCTCGTTCTGGTCGCGGTCCACCATGTCCGACAGGGAAGCTACGAACTGGCAGGCCTGGTGTGTGCGGTCGGAATCCGATGGCGGGGTATTGGTGAAGCGCATCCCCCCGACGAGCATGAAATAGAGTCGGTCCTTCTCGCGGGCGCGCTTGGCCGCCCAGCGAATCTTGAGTGTCGTGTCTTCACCCGGCAGCCCCTCGGGACCCGAGGCCCCGATGATGTTCAGGTTGACCCGCTTCAGGATGTCGATGTGACGCCAGTCGCCGACCGTCCCGCCGCCCGGCCTCCAGGGAAGTCTTCCCTCCGTCGGCCAGATCTTCCCCCGCAGGATGGTGTCGGTGGACCACATGTTGCAATGCGGTCTCAGCGCCCGCCAGTCCGCATCGGCCTGCTTGATGGCGTCCTGCAAACTCATGCCGCCGTCCCGACAGGCTTGGATGAGCGTCTTGACGACCGCACTGCTGTCCGGGTGATCGAGCGAGTGGTCGTGCTCGATGACTTCGTTCGCCCCGAAGTAGCGGTCGGAGCCCATCGGGTTCTCGGGTGACGGGAACCTGTAGTAGCTGGCCCCGTCACGTCTCCAGCCGACGCGCCACCGGTCCGTCCCGTCGGCGGGAACGTTGTTGTTATTGGGCCAGCGGTAGCGGATGAGGGCCCGTGCCTTCGCACGGTCCACGTTGGCCTGCGGGGCACTGCCGGCCTCTACCACCTGCCCGCTGTATTCGTGACGCAGGAAAAGTCTTTCGAGGTTGGCGGCGGCCGGAGAATAGAGCACGTTGTTGTAGCGCTGCGGGAAACCCTTACAGGGCCGGCTTTGAGTGTCCGTACGCGTCAACGCGTATTCGTATTCCCCGGGGAAGCCCTGCCACTCCATGCGTCCCAGGTGCTCACTGTAGACGAGCGAGGTTCTCTCGTCGTAGGCCCTTCGTGCCACAAGTCCGACTTGTCCTATGTTGCTCACGTAGCGGTTCGCTGTCGGGGTTTCGGCGTTGAGGCCGTCCACGTTCCCGGCCGTGTTCAGGTTGGCATATCCCTCCTGCGTCGGCCCGACGTTGAGGCCCCACCGCCAGTAGATGCCCCCCGGGAGCGCGGCTTCCCCGGTGATGCGGGACCCCGGCTGGTAAAACGTGGGCCCCGTGTAGATGACGAACGGGACCTGGTCGTAGTAATAATCGAAAATACAGTAGTTCTCGTTGATGGTGAGCTGACCGTAAGGCGTGTAGGGTGGGTTCGCGACGCCGTCCGAGTCGTCGTCGACGGGTATCTTGGCGTCCGGGTGGTCTTCGGAGACAGTGCGGCCCTGGGAATCGAACCAGTTGTTGGTGCGGCCGAGCCAGACGTCGTATTCCCGATTGCTTGCCGCATCCCAATAGCGGCCGACACATCCCCATTCCCACTGGTAGTGGCTTTGCCAATCGAACGACTGCTGGTGAAGCGAGTAGACAGGGTCCCCTCCGTAGATGTTCGCCGGGTCGCCGTTCCACGTGCCGTACGGGGGAGAGAACCAGAAGTCGTTGGAGGGCGGAGTTCCCATCCTGTCGTCGCCCACGAGTCGCCCCACGGTGTTTTCGAAGAATCCCGGTATCCGCGTCTCGAGGTACCCGATCGGGGGCGCCGTCCACCCGGCCCAGGCGTGATCTCCCACCGCCGTGTCGCGGTTCTCGTACTTGCCCCACGTGCGGTCTATGTCGTCGCGAAGGAGCGACTTCGTGTAGTTCAACACCCCCAGGGCGAGCATCTCGCAGCGCTGGTCGTCCACGTAGTTCCGGGTGACACGGGTGTCCAGACGCATGAGGGTGATGAAAGTGGTCGCCATGATGGTCAGCATGGCGAGCACCGAAAGAGCGATGATCAGACCGCTCCCTTTCTGGCGGCAGAGGCATTCGCGCATCTGCGGCGTTCCTCTTCGGAGCCCTGAAGCATGCGGTAAACGCCCGCTGTGGCCCATGGAAGCCCTCCCGGAACGGGAACATCACTCCTCCCCTTATCATTCTATCAAGGGGGACAGTTTCCGCAAGCCCCCCGGAGATGGGAAAACGCATGAGTCCATCCGAGGGATTGCGCCTTGACGGGACAGCCGGGAACGATAAACTAGAAGTGGGGAGTACGAGACGTTTGACCGGTTCATATAGGGGCGGCGGGGTGCCATCATGACGCGTCGTTACAAAAGTTTGGGATTCACCCTCATCGAAATGTTGACCGTCATCACCATTATCATGGTGGTGATGGCTCTCGCCCTGCCCAACTTCGTCGCCATGATGAGAGACCGGAGGTGGAGTGCCGCGATTGCCAACATCCAGGGGATGGTCCTGCGCGCCCGTGCCTTTGCCACCAACGTCCGCAAGGAGTTCTCCGTCGAGTTCAACATCCAGCCGGACAACGGAACCACGATGTGGCTGGAGAGCGAGGACAACTACATGGAGCACATCCCCGACCTGAATAAGTACCAGTACGATCACGGGGGCATCAGCGGGCTCGGGGACTTTGTGGACAACGTCTTCAAGAAGTCGGGCGGCCGCGCCGAGAGATTGACATCCAGTCCCTGGGGACTCCAGTATTGTTTCTGCTATGCCTGCGGCAGGATTTTCTATGTGCCCCCGGACTCGACTTCGCCGGAGATCTGTCCCTCGTGCGGCGGCGTTCACACCATTTACCGGTTCGAGCTCTACGTGAACATCTCCTACGACGGGAGCAAGTCGGACCCGGCGTATTACGGGGACAACGCGAAGGAGAGCGAGGATGTCCCGCTGAGCCGCAGCATCACGATTGACCTCACGAGGAGCCGCTACTTCATCAGCTGGGACGCGCCGAGTGCGACGTACCCCTACGGGCGCGATCCGTATCCCGACATCCGCATCGGGACAAACGGAGCCCTCGTCGAGACCAATGACCCGGTAATCTGCCTGAAAGAGAGGCACGCCGAGGAACGACGTGCGGTAAGCGTCGTGCGGTGTACCGGCCGTCTCATCCCGGCATCGGTTCCGTAAGACCGCAGAACCCCTTCTCAGCAAACCCGAAGCCTGAAATCCGATTGAAGTCCGAATCGTCAATTCCGACATGCGGACGAACCCATCTTTTTCGGGCTTCGGATCTGCGGTTTCAATCGGGTTTCTGGTTTCGGGTTTAGTACGACCGTTTGTCTTCGGTGAAACGCAGCATGCGGATGTCCACCGGACCGCTGAAATCGCACCGGCCGTCCGGGGCCACGCGAAGACAGGTGGACCGGTCGAGGATGGCCAGCGTCTGCTTCTTTGCGAAGACCTGGAGGGTCTTGCAGACCCTGAACGGCAGTTTCCGCGGGGAGCCGCTCACCTGGGGATAATACGGTGGTTTGCAGATATCGACGTTGAGGTCCAGCTCGAAGACGTTGCAGCGCGTGGTGAAGTGATTGGCCACCCATGTGAAGAGCATGTCGCGTTCGTCGCGCTCGTCCTTGATGCCGTCGCCGTCGTCGTCGCCCATTCCGACGGCGTCCCACCCGCACCCGCGCTCACCGAGAATCCCGGGACCCGTGGGGTCCCAGGCGTTCCCGGCCAATTGCGACCCCGGTCCCAGTCTCAGCCAGTCCGCACGCAGGCAGTCGCCGATCGTCTCAAACGGACCGAACATGTACCGGCACCAGGTCGTTCCGTCGTCCGGCGCCCGTGGAGCGTCCCAGTCGCGCTGCAACTTTTCGCAGAAGTAGCGAGGCCCATTACAGTACTGGTTGCGGACGAGCGGGTTGTCCGCGAAACAGATGAGCGGCGTCAGGAACTGTCCCTGGTTGAGGTCGATTCCGCCGAAGACGCGCACCTCCGGACCGCACCGGTCCCCGGTTTGGTAGCCGGTGTCGGCGTCGTCGACCGCCCCGTCGCCGTCGTTGTCCATCCCGTCGTTCGACGGGTCCCAGACGGTGAAAATATCGAGCATGGCCAGGTTGGCCGTCTTGCAGTTCCGGGTGTCGGGCTGATACCACCCGGCGGGACAGAAGGGCCTGTAGAGGTCGAACTTGGGGACGAGGTCGAGCATGTTGGTGCTCTGCCAGGCGGTGTCGTGGCGTCCGCCCGTGGTCTCGCTGGGGTTCTGGCCGTTGGTGTGGACCCAGGTCAGCGGGCCGTTCTGTGCACAGTTCCACATCATCATCTCGCCCAGCCAGCCGATGGTCGGCAGGTCCCCGTCGACGAGTTTGAAGTTGCGCTCGAAGGCCCGGAGGTAGGCGCCCGGAGCGTTGCTGTAGGTGATGTAGTACCCGCTGCTGTTCTGGTCGGGAAGGTCCACGTAGCCGGTGTTCGGCTTTCCGAGCGTGGGGTAGGTCGCGAGCGTCTTGCCGGGCACCCAGAGCACGTTGCCCCGCTGGTCGCACACATCCCCTGTACCCGGCATCACGGTCTGTGTCCCGTAGATCTTCGCGTTCATCGGGTCCCACCGGCGGTAGATGCCCACGTACGCGGCTTGGTTGCCCCCGGGACCGTTGATCTTGCTGTTGGCCGGCCCATAGGGACGGACCAGTTGCACAAGAGGGGTCCTGTCCACGCACAGGTGCTTGGCCCCGTTGATGGTCTCCACCCGGCCCGGAATGTCGGTCGCGAGCGCCGGCCACGTCATCGCCTCAGGGGGCAGGCGCTTCCAAAGCGAAATCTCGACCCCGGAAAGGGCCGTGCCTTCGAGTTCGCCCCTCGTCAAACCCGCCGGGAACCCGCCCCCAGGCCAGCCCAGGTGCATGTACCGCGTCCAGGTCGGATGAGTGGTCGTTGCATTCGCCTGCGGCATCCCGTAGAGCCCGTCCGCGCCGATCGTCCTGACCGCCCCGTTGGTGTTGCCCGGAAGGGCGTCGCTGTACAGTCCGTTCGGATTGGCGGGATCGGCGCCATACCGGACCATGTCCCCCAGACGGTAGTTACGGGTGGTGCCAATCCTCAGCATGTAGTTGCTGACGTCGTAGGCCTCGTCGGTGTCCTTAATCCACGGGATGTTCTCCATCGGGTTATAGAGTTCCACCCGCATTGAGGTCAGATCGTAGCTTGCGGTCGCGGCCCCACCTGCCGAATAGAACACGACCTCGTTGATGACCGGGTGCTTCTCGATGCCCAGAGCCCATATCCCGCTCCCGTCGGGTGCCGCGTAGTAGGTCTCGTCGTGGTCACGGTCCACCATGTCGGCCAGGGACGCGATGAACTGGCAGGCGTTCTGCTGGGGACTGGGGGTGTTGGTGAAGCGAAGCGCCGCGACGAGCATGAAGTAGAGCCGGTCCCGCTCGCGGGGCGCCTTGGCCGCCCACTGGGTCTTGAGCGCCGTGTCCTCGCCCGCTAGCCCCTCCGGCCCCTTCGCGCCGATCATGTTGAGGTTGACGCGCTTCAGGACGTCGATGTGGCGCCAGTCTCCCGCGCTCGCGTTGGTTCTCCATGGAAGCGGCCCTTCCGTCGGCCAGATCTTCCCGCGCAGAATGGTGTCGGTCGACCACATGGTAAGGTACTTCTTGATCCGGTACCAGTCCTGCTCGGCCAGCGCGGCTGCGTCCTTCAAGGAGAGACCGGGGCTCGCCTCCTGCGCCGCCGTGGCCAGGAGGTCGATGATGGCGCTCGTCCCCGGGTGACCGGCGGCGTGGTCGTGTTCCATGACCTCGCTGGCGCCGTAATAGCGGTCGTCGCCCTGCGGGCAATCCGGCGTGGGCATGCGGTAGTACGTCGCCCCGTCGCGCCGCCAGCCGACGCGGTACCGGTCGCCGCCGCCCGCCACCCCGTCATTCCCCAGCCGGTACGCGACGAGCTTTCGGGCCTTGTTCCGGTCGATCCGCAGGTTCAGGCTCCAGTCGTCCGTCGGGGAAGGGGCGTTGACGTACGACCCCGTGAAATTCCCCCGCCAGAAGAGTTTCTCCAGGCTCACCTGCGAGGGATGCCAGTTCACCTCGTTGTAGTACTTCGGGAAGCCGCCCTGGACGTCGTTGTTGTACTCCCCGGAGAAGCCTTTCCACGCAATCCGTCCCAGATGCTGACTGGGGACGGCGATCTGCTTTCCCTGGATGGTGTCCATGCAGTCTGTTTCATCCGTGCACTGCCGGGCCCGGAGACCAATGGATCCCATGTTGTTGATGTTCGACCCGGCACTACATTCGAGGTTGCCGATCGTGTTCAGGTTGTGGTACATGGAGTGTGGGACGCCCAGCTTGACGGACCAGCGCCAGTGGGTTCCCCCGGGGAGAGTCGCCTCCCCCGTCATGTTCCGGCCACCGTAGAAGTAGGTATCGCCTTCGAACAGCACGGCAGGCGCCAGGTCGTTGTACAGGTATCTGGTGTATTTCTCGTATGGGTCGTCCGTCCATACCCCGTCGCCGTCGAAGTCAATTGGAGCGCCGGCGCCGGGATAGTCCTTGTGAACACCGGTCTTGCCGTCCGGGCCCCAGCGGGCGTCCATGCGGGTAATCCAGACCAGCATGTCACGGTTCACCGGGGCTCCCGTGCCGGTGGTGCTCACCTCCCGGTAAACAGCCGGAATCATGTCGGTTCTGTAGGCGGTCACCGCGAAGGACTGCTGCCAAGTGAACAAATTAGGACTGCTGTATTCCGAGGGTAGGAACATCCCGCCCCAATCGGTGGCCCCCCGGTAGGGAGGATTGAGCCAGAAGTCGTTGCTCACGGGCGTGCCGTACTCGCTCTCCCAGAGCCCGGGGACTCTCACCCAGTTCGCGCTGACATAGGGGTTTATTGCACCGACATAGGCGTCGCGGTTTTCGTACTTCCCCCACGTCCGGTCGAGGTCGTCCGCTAGAAGCGACTTGAAGTAGTTCACCATCCCGCGGGCGAGCATCTCGCAGCGGAAGTCGTCCACATAGTTGGCGGTGATCCGCGTGTCCAGCCGCATCAGCGTGATGAACGTGGTGGCCATGATGGCGAGCATCGCCAGCACGGAAAGTGCGATGATCAGGCCGCTTCCCTTCTGTCCGAAGACGCGCTCACGCATTCCCGGTTATCCTTTGCACAGGCCCCGGAATCCACTCCTCTTAATTCTATCCGGAAGGCCGTTTCTGACAAGTCGGCGAAGAAGGAAACCGACTCGCGTGCGAAAAAGGGCCTTCCCTGCCCTCCTGAGCGCCGATCCACCCCAAAGCGGCTTGCCGCGAAGTCATGCGCTCTGAGGGACTTCCCACGGGGACCGTCCGGGCGACGGCCGATCCATGGACGGTGCGATTTCGCGACGCGTGGAATCAAAATACTCAGATTCGGAACAATCCGCCCCACCGGCGCCGACGCACTACTCCCTGAGTCAATACTCTTTCCCCCCACCCAGCCAGCCCTTGTGACGGAAGAAGAGCAGCATGCCGACGGTAACGAGGATCATGACGCCCCAAACGGCCGGGTAACCCCACGGCCAATCGAGCTCGGGCATCCACCTGAAGTTCATCCCGTACAGCCCCACGACGAACGTGAGCGGGATGAAGATCGTGGCGACCACCGTGAGGACCTTGATCACCTCGTTCAGCCTGTTGCTGACGCTGGAGACGTAGACTTCCATGAGCTGCCCGATGAGCTCCCGGTAGGTCTCGAGGACGTCGATGACGAGAACCACGTGGTCGTAGCAGTCACGGAGGTAGAGTTGCGTGGTCCTGCCGACGAGGGGATTCTCGTTGCGAAGGAGCGAGCTGACGGCGTCACGGAGGGGCCAGGTGCACCGTCGGACGTCCAGCAGGTCGTGCCGGACATCGTGCACGCGAGCGAGGGTCCGGCGGGTGGGACGTGCGATGACCTCGTTTTCGAGCTCCTCGACCGCCTCTCCCAACCGTTCGAGAAAGGGGAAATAGTTGTCCACGATGGTGTCGACGATGGCGTGCATGAGGTAATCGGGTCCCTGTCGGCGGAGCGGTCCCACGCCGTTTCGGAGACGCTCGCGCACCGGCTCGAGGCAGTCCGGCGGACGCTCCTGGAACGTCAGGACGAAGTTGGGGCCCAGGAAGATGCTGGTCTGCTCCGTCTCGAGGGCCTCCTCATACCGCAGCATCCGGATGACGATGTAGATGTGGCTCCCGTAGTCGTCCACCTTGGGCCGTTGCTGCACGCTCAGGACGTCCTCGAGGGCGAGGGGATGAAGTGCGAACAGTTCGCCCATCTCCCGAATGATGTCGGCGTTGCCCAGCCCGTCCACGTTGACCCACGTGATCCCCTCCTTGTCCTTGTACCGGGCGATGTCGTCCACGAAGGCGACGTCCGTCTCTTCGAGAGAATCGGCGGTGTAATGGAGCAGGTGAATGGACTTCGGAATGTAGGCGTCGCTCGGGCCGACGAGAGTGCTCGGGGGCAAACCCGGCGGCTTGTATCCCTTCTTCCGTCTCATTTGGAGACCTCCAAATATCCCTCGCGCCGCGCCGGGTCCCGGCCCTGAGCCGTGGTACGGACCTCGCAGCCGCCCTTGGAACCGACGGAGCACCGGCCGTGGTGCACCTCGTCCTGCGCATCCGAAGTGCTCGAATTCTACATCCTGACACCGGCTGGCGTCAAGTAATCCTGAGTATTTGAAGGGTCATTTCGTCACCCGGGCGTCGGGCGGGACTTCGCCCCCCCGGAGGTGACTCCCCCGGTTTCCCCCAGGCGAAATGGCATACAGCGCAAATGCCTCCCCAGCCTCCCCGGAGTTCCGTGTTGACAGAGGAAGGTTCCCGCGCTATTCTCCGGTGTCTCCGCGATCCCACCTCACCTTGGGCCTTCCCTTCTCGACGAGACTGGGGACGACATCGGCGATGCTCAGGGATGCCGACGGGAGCACGAATGCCGACGAGCCGGAAAGTCCGTTTCATTGAGCCGAGCGGGCGGCCCGGACGGCCGCTCAACGTGTTCATCCGCCGCTTCCCACTCCTCGGCCCCATCCTTCTCGCCACCATCCTCCACGAACGCGGATACGATGTCTCGGTCTATAACGAGAACATCTCCGGCCCCGTCGACGAGAATCCGGACGCCTACCGGGACGTCTGCTCGGCGGACGTCGTGGGCATCAGCATCATGACCTCGGCGGCGAACCGGGGCTACGCCATCGCGGACCGCATCCGTCGGGACTCACCCGGCGTGAAGATCGTCTTCGGCGGGGTGCACGCGACGTTCATGCCGCAGGAGGCCCTGGTCCACGGCGACATCGTGGTCTCGGGCGAAGGAGAGGGCGTCATCGAGCCGATTGCACGGGGCGAGATCACCTCTGGCGTCGTCCGTGCGGCGCCCGTGGAGGACCTGGACTCCCTGCCGACCTTGAATCACTTCCTGATGCGCGACTTTGACAGGCTTCTCGCCGGGTATCCCCGGCGCGACATGTACGAGCTTCCGGTCATGACCTCCCGCGGGTGTCCGTACGGGTGCACGTACTGCTCGGTCAGTCGGATGTTCGGCCGGAAGGTGCGCCGACGCTCCGTGGACAAGGTCTGCGCCGACCTGTGCCGTTACGTGGACCAGGGGTTTCGGTTCCTCTTCTTCTATGATGACAATTTCACCTCGGACCGCGAGTGGACGAGGACGCTCCTGGAGAGGATCCGGCCGATGCGCGTCCGGTTCAACGCCCAGTCACGCGTGGACTTTTACTGGATGGACGCGGCCAGACGCCGACGCGACGACGCCCTGCTCCGAGCGATGCGTCGCGGCGGATGCAACGCCCTTCTCCTCGGATACGAGACGATGGACGACGCTACGGCCGCGGAATGGGAAAAGGGATACCGGGGCGAGCGGTCGCTCGAGTCGAGGCTCGCGGAGGACACGCGGATTCTGCACGACAGCGGCATCTGGGTCTACGCGATGTTCGTGATGGGTCCGCGGGACACGGCGAGGACGGCGGACCGCATTGTCCGCTTCGCACGCCGCTGCCAGATCGAATCGCTCCAGATCAGCATATTGACCCCTTTTCCCGGCACGCCCCTGATGGACCAGATGCGACCGCACCTCCTCCTCGACCGCTTCCCGTCCGACTGGGACTACTACGACGCCACCCACTGCGTCTACGACCACGGACGGCTGGGCGTCGAGGAAATGCACAGGGTGGTGCTGGACGCCTTTCGCAGGTTCTACCGCTTCGGCGGCTGGAAAGTGCGCGCACTCAGGTCCATCGCCGCTAGGCCCATACCCGCCAGCGACAAGCTGCTCGACCTCGCCAGACGTATCCATACGAACATGGGCATCTTCCGCATGTGGCGCCAGGAAAGTGAAGAGTACTTCCGCGTGGTCAGGTCAAGGGCCCACACCTGAGCGGCGGACGAAAAACCCCGAGCAAAGGGGTCAGGAGAATAAGGGGTCAGGAGCCTTCGTAACAGGGCTCCTGACCCTTTTTCTCCTTTGCCGCCTCCTGCTTTTTCCCCGACGGTTTCGATCACACCGCGACGGTCGTAAATGGGATTTACTTCAGACTCTGGAAGACTCCAGGCGCATAGGAAAAATATATTTGACGCGGGGTGAAGGACGGTTGCTTGGGCCGCAAAAAAGGGGCCGCAAAACGCCCGAAAAGCGCATCCTGCGCCGGCGGGGACGCTTGTGGCGCTAGCTGCAGCTTTGCCCCGCCACCCCCCTTCCGGTGTGGTAAGCTACTTGGAGGGGAACAGAGAGACCGACCGGTACCAAACAGTGAAAGGTTACAATCGAGGCGGAAGCAAGCAGAGAGCTCAACGGGGTCGAACCCGTGGGGGTATGACATGCGCAACCAAAAGATATTCCAATGGATGATGTGGCTGCCGGTGTGTGTGGTCCTGCTGGCGCTCAGCCCTGTCGCATGGACCCAGACAAGGGACTATAACGGGTTGCCGTATTACGGGAGCCCGTCGATCGGCACGAACCAGGAGAGTCTGAAAACCGCCGGTCAGATGCAGGTCGAAGGCATCGTGAACGGCCTGAGCACGTATCAGCCGTATGCCGGCGCCGCCGAGGTTCTCAGGATCGGCGTGAGGCTGGACAGCGGCCGATTCCTTACGGTTCAAGTCTGCCCAGAGGCCATGAGCGATCCGAACGTGAGCCAGCTCCGCGTTGGCGACCGGATCAAGGTCACCGGCACCATGACCGAACTCAGCGGCATCCCGATGATCATGAGCTGTAACGTTCAACTGGAGAGCGCGTCTTACGCGCAGCCGGGCCAGGAGAGCCCGCCGGTCCCGAGCTATCCTTATTCTTCGATTCCGGATTACAGCAGCGGGGAGGTCTACCCGTACTCATCCCCGTGGATGGATTACTACGCGTATCCGGCCTACCCCGTTCTTGGCTACCCGACCTGGTGGTGGGGCGGGTTCGGGGTCAATTTCCGCGACGGTGACTTTGACCGGGACGACTTCTTCCGTCACCATCATTTCGGCGATCGGGTCTTCGACTCGGGTCGGTTCCACGGGGGTGAGTTGAATCGAGGCGTCGACGGGCGTGGGCGTTCGAACACGCAGCATTCGCGCGTGACAGGGAAGTCGAGCGTCGTTCTCCCAAGCCGGACAACGCCGACGTGGACGAACCACGGAACGGCTCCGGCGTGGCACAGGACCTCGTCAACGCGCCTGATACCCGGAACGACTTCCATGCCGACCTGGCGCACGACACCGAGTTGGCATGCGGCACCCGTGTGGCATGCAGCGCCGAGTTGGCATGCATCGCCTTCGATGCCTGCCGCACACAGAGCGACTTCGGGATTCGCGCGGCACAGGTAAGCAGAGAACCGTGCTAGCGTTTGCCGCGACGGTTCTCGGCCTTTGAGCCTGCGCGGACGAATGGAACCAAGTCATTCCGACTTGGTTTTTTCGTATCCCGTGGCGGCGGGGGCTTGCCGAACGCGGCACGATCCGCGAGAAGAGAAAGAAGTGGTACGCCCGGCAGGATTCGAACCTGCGACCCTCGGATTAGAAATCCGATGCAGGACTCCGTAACCGAACCACAGGCCAAGACTTGCGACAACCCCCCTGCCAAGTACAGTGCGGGCGTCAGTACACAGGCACCGGAACCCGCCCCGGAAGGCCCGAAAATGCCTTCCGATCTCGCTGAGGTTGTCGCCGTATGGCCTACCCTGCCCGATGCTGTCCGGGCTGCTATTGTAACAATGGTCCAGAGCATCGGCAAGGGCAAGTAGCACGTAATCGAGGGCCGTCCATTCAGGCGGTTCAGGACGGGGAAAAGCGCCGTCAAGGAAGCCACTTCCAACGCCCAGATGCGAAGGATGGACCCGGAACCCTTTGGACCCGTCTGCGTCGATTCAGTGCGCTGTAGGGTGCGGCTGCGCGCCCTCTGGCGCGAAACGGTGAGGCGTCGGGGATCGCCGGGAGCGTTAGCACTGAACCCACGAAATAGGGGTGGTGGGGGTTGGGGACGCGGACTCCGACTTGCTTGCAATGGCGGCCCCTTTCCGCCCGTCTAATGCAATCCTGGCGGGTCTGATTGCACGTCTTAGACATCGGGCACACCAGCACAATCACAGCGGTGGCGCTCCGGCGGGAACACCTTCGGCATCGACGGCAGGAGGGGGGCTACCCCACAAATCGCGCTCGCATCCCGCGACGCGAAGGCTCTTCTCTATCTGCGCTCTGTTTTTCGGGTTAGGGGGTCCCCATCCGAATGTCCGCCCGACACCGCTTACGCAGCATTTTTCGACGGGATGTGTGCTATGGGCGAAGGCCCATCTCGTACCTTTTCTGGCGTTAAGTTAGTAAAGTGGCGACATGCCCCGCCCCGACCTTGGCTCACGCTTTGCGCTTGGGACGCTCCTGCGCAATCCTGGCGGGAGTCGGGCACCTGCCCAGCACGTCGAGGACGCTACAGCGAAGTTCAACATAGGAGACCGAGACATGAGCGACGAGCCGTTATCCCCGTTAGGTGACGGACGGGACGAAAAGGGACACTTTCTCAAGGGCAACCCTGGCGGCCCCGGAAACCCCAACGCCAAGGCTGTGGCCGCTTGGCGGCAGACGCTTCTGGACGCGGCAACGCCTGAGCGTATGCGGGCCGTCATGGACCGGCTCTTTCAGGCGGCCGAAGCGGGCGAAGCGTGGGCCGTGCGTGAAGTCCTCGACCGCTGCCTTGGGAGACCCGTCCAGGCCATCGTCACTGAGGACGAGGCTGGCGAACGGCAGGCGTTCACGCCCATCGAGGTGATCCGCCTTGTGGTGCAGCAGGCAGTGGCCCCAGGTGCGCTCCTCGACCGGGGCATTCCCGGCGTCGGGGCGTTCCCGATGCCGTCGGCCCGACGCGACAACGGCGACAAGGGAAAGACCGGAGACGGGGAACCTTACGGAGAGGACACATCAGGCGGCATGAGGGAAGGCTGACCGTAGTCTTGCGCCCGGCTGAGACTCTGTGAATGCCACCGCCGTCTCTTGAGGTTATGGATTTTCTTTGACCCCCTGAAATACCAGACTATGATAGGCCACAGGTCAACATGTTCCTTCCTGTCGCCGATGAGGTCTGACAAGACCGAAAGGAGAAGCAATGAGCACCAACACCAAGTGGTTGGTCGGGGGGCTAACGGTCATTGCGCTGTTCTGCGGGTGCAATCAGGGCAACGAGACGCCCAAGAAAGTCGCCGAGATTGAGAAGCAGATTGCGGACGCACAGAAACCCATCCAGCCGAAAAACGCAGTGCCTGTTGACCCGCTGGTGGAGTTGGAATGCCCCGAATTTCACGCGGTTGCTGATGGCACCCTCTACGCGGAAAAGTGGGACAACGGAACGCAGTTCTATTGGTTGGTGGGAACCAAGGCTGTCCATGTCGCCCTCGATGACTTCAAGAAAGAGGATTTTCCGAGTTCCTATGCGGACTCGAAGGGCGGGCTCTATGTGCGTGGGCATACCCATCTCTGGTATTTGAAGGACGGGATCGCGACACAGGTGCGGGTGGTGTCTCCCGGCGAGGTTACTCCCGAAGAATACCGACGGACAGCCGCAACAGCCTTCTGGTCTGTCCTCAAGGAGTACGGGAAGACCGCGTATGAGGCAGGAAAAGAAGCCGGGTATGACAGGGGATATGACGCTGGCAAGGAAGCAGCCCGAGACGCCAACTGAAATGCCGTGGTCCGATGAGAAAGGGATTAGCCATGCAGATCGAACGTCTCTGGAAGTGGGTATCGGCAGGGTTGGCGCTGATCGTTGTTGTCCTTCTGCTGTGCGCATTCATCATGCGGCCGAACGACAACGGGCGTTACTACTTCTCGGTCCTTTCGAGCGGGATGCACTGGTGTAACGTCTTAGCATTCGACACGAGGACCGGCGTCGTTTGGGCACGCACGGTTATCATGAGGCGGGTGGATGAGAAGGAGGGCCGTGAGGCGAGATCGGTTCCGTGGATTCAATTTGGCCCCCGCATTCCACAGGTTGACAACACGACTCGGTAAGACTATCGGGTGAGCGGCTTGCAACCGCGCGCGGACTGGACGGCACGAGACGGGCACCACCTGGCCCGCCGTGCCGCCCGGTTCGGCCCGAAGAAAGCAGGTGGACCGTGGCGAAGAAGCGCAAGCCCGCTGAAGCGAACCCCAACGCCATTCTCCGCAAGTCCGCCGAAGTTCTCTGCAAGATCGCTGACGCATTCGAGAAGTGCGTCACGCTCAAGCTGGATGGCAGCCCCGATGATAAGGCACTTGGTGTTGCCGCAATACGTCTGGCCGCTGAGAATCTGCCGCTACTTGAACGGTGTGCTCACGACTATGGCTGTGACGAGGTCATTCGCGACATTCTCAAGGAGTTGCGCAGGCCCGGTTGGCTCAATGGCACGGCGTATCTTGAAGAGCACTACGGTTTCGCCTCACACTATGCCGAGACGGGGGACAGGAGCCGTCCGTCTTTCATGGAACAGTTGAGGCGTTGGGCCGACAAAGTCAGGAAGGGCGACTCGTCCAGCAACAAGCAGAGGTTCTATACAAGGCCCGAATGTCCTTCATGCGGCAAGCCGGGTTACGAGTGGATCACGCAAAAAGACTTTGCCAAGAGAACGGGCATGAAGCCGGAGACCGTTGGCGGGCGGGTGAAGGACGGCACGTATTGCACCAAGGCCGACAAGAGGGTGCCGTGGTGCAAAGATTGCAAGGAACAGACCCCCGAGGGTGGACGCGGCGACGTTCGGCCCGATAGCGCCTTTGAGCCGACTGAAGAAG
>Ga0315282_10003497_pt1 | contig 28130 bp, 31 predicted proteins | sample YL17G07_20_MG_FD_203693 | JGI IMG/M metagenome (GOLD analysis project Ga0315282, IMG submission 203693) | Sediment microbial communities from Yellowstone Lake, YNP, Wyoming, USA - YL17G07_20 | ecosystem: Environmental > Aquatic > Freshwater > Lake > Sediment | place: USA: Wyoming | collected...
AACGTTCCAATCGTACTTAATTCTCTTCCAAATAAGAGTTCTTCTTCCTCTTAACGATAAGTATCTCATCCGATCACTCTCCTTATCTTATTTAGATAGAGTGTCGGATATGTGGGTAGCTAAAACACCTCAGTTGAGAATGTGTAGATTAACAAAATAATAAGGAGGGCGACTAAAAAGTTAATGAACAAAAGGTTGGCAGTAGGGAGTAAAACGATTGAAGCAGTGACTTGATTTGGTAATTGCGGGAATAGAAAGAGTGTTCCCATTAAAATCAAAAATGAAATCACTAAAGTTTTTTTGGTTGGAATACCCACCACTTCAGTGCTTTTCGGTTGAGAAACTTTAATCCCATATCTTTTAACTTCCGAATATGCAGTCTGAATACCTTCTTTTGCCAAATAAGACAATTTTTTAGAAATTACTGTGTAATCCGCTGTTTTCATTAATTCCTGAGCTATTCTTATTTTTTCTTCAACAGACCTTTTACTTAATGCCGCAGTAATACCTTGCGAAATACCATAAATTCTAGCTTGTCGTTCATCTTTGGGTTCAACACCTTGTTTTCTTGCATAAATAGTAGCTATTCCTAAATGAACTTTGTGATTTTCTCTATCTCCTGAAATTTCTTCAAGTAGAGAAATGATAAAATATTGTAATCCTTCTTCTGCTCTTCTTGCATAAGGATTTGTTGTTTCAGGAACAATTTTGGATCTGGCAAAACTAATTGCCCCACGTCTTATATCATTAAAGAGATGTCTTCTATACACTCCTAATGCAGATTCTAATTCACTTTTTCTGCTGTAATTTCTTGCCGCCTCTGCTTTTTCCAGTTCTCTCGAAATTCTTAAATAAGCCCCCAAAAGATCTTTTCTATTCAATACCAATTCTTTTCTATCGGGGTCAATTTCATATGGTTCCCTCTGTTTTAAATCTTTTGGTGTTATTGTTGGTTTATCAACTGAATCGATAATTCTATTTTGGAATAAATCGTTGAGCGCTTCCTCTCCCAAGCTCCTTGCGATATCCACTTCAGATGCCATATTTCTTATTTATTTTCTAAAAGTAATACTTTTGCTTTTAGCTAAACCTTTTGGTTAGATTGCACTCATCTTGTTCTATTCTGAAGAGAACATGCTTTAATTCCTCGTGATCTAACAAGCATCTCATTTGATATGCGGGTCCGCTTATACCGTCGACGCTTATCGTTTCATACAAAGCAGCTTTTCCTCCTTTCTTCATAACATTTCTCACTGATTCTAATGCAGGTTGCAAATATGCCATCATTTTTATTAACCTCCTTCCTCAGGGAGGCCCAGAACAAGACCCACCATTAGTTAGTTCTAAATGTTATTTAAAAATTTTTGTCTTCAATCCTATACTTCACAACCCAAAAATTGATAAATGGAAAAAACTTAATATTATTTTGAATCCACTTCTTGCCTAACCTTTAAATATCTCACTGTTAAAAATAGTTTAAGTGATTAGAGTGGATTGTCGGATCTCTCACTAATTCTAAACTTTTATTTACTGTGAACTCTAAGGTGAATTTATGACTGTCGAAGAACAAGAGAAAAAAATATTGGAATTTTGGAAGAAAAAGAAGATTTATGAAAAGGCCAAACTTCTGAGAAAAAATGGGAAAAAGTTTTACTTCTTGGACGGTCCGCCATATGCCACTGGTTACATTCACATAGGAACTGCGATGAACAAGATAATGAAAGATTTTTTCATAAGGTTTTTCAGAATGTCAGGATTCAATGTTCGTGATCAGCCTGGATACGACACGCATGGCCTGCCAATCGAGAATAAAGTTGAGAGGAATTTGAATTTCAAATCTAAAGGGGATATAGAAAAATTCGGAATAGAAAATTTCAACATAGAATGCAAAAAATTCGCCACCCAGTTCATCGATGTGATGAACGACCAGTTCAATAATTTAGGAGTTTGGATGGACTGGAAGCATCCTTATCTGACCTTGACAAACGAGTACATAGAAGGAGCTTGGTTTACTTTCAAAAAAGGTTTTGAGAAAGGGCTGTTGTATAAAGATAATTATTCTGTTCATGTCTGTCCCCGATGTGAGACTGCAGTGGCTTATAATGAAATAGAATACACACAACTGACCGATCCGTCAATCTATGTGAAGTTTCCTGTAAAAGATAAGAAAGACGAGTTTCTGGTTATTTGGACCACCACACCTTGGACAATCCCATCGAACACAGGAATAATGGCCAAGCCCGATGCAGATTATGCGAGAGTGAGAGTTGGAAATGAAGTTTTGATAATGGCCAAGCGATTGTTGGAAACTGTGATGGGGAAATTGAAAATTACAGATTATGAAGTTATAGAAACTTTGAAGGGAAAAGATTTGGAAGGAATGAGATACGAGCATCCGCTAAAAGACATGTTTCCATTCATGAAACAATTGAAAAATGCTCACAGAGTTGTTTTGTCCGATCAGTTTGTGACACTGGAAGATGGAACTGGATTGGTTCACACTGCCCCTGGGCATGGGCAGGAAGATTACAAAGTTGGCAAAGAAACTGGTTTACCGGTGGTCTCACCATTGAAACTTAACGGTAGGTTTGATGAAAGTTCGGGAAAATACGCCGGGATTTTTGCTAAAGATGCCGACCCGATGATAATTCAGGAATTAAAAACAAGGAATGCCCTTTTGTATGAAGAGAAGGTTACACATGATTATCCTTTGTGTTGGAGATGCGAGTCTCCGTTGTTGATGATGGCAATACCTCAATGGTTTTTCAAAGTGACTCGAATAAGGCAGAAGTTGATTGAGGAGAATAAAAAAATAAATTGGGTGCCTGATTGGGCTGGTCAAAGATTTCACAATTGGTTGGAAAGTTTAGGCGATTGGCCGATTTCAAGGCAAAGATATTGGGGCATACCATTACCTATATGGATTTGCGAAAAATGCAGTGAAATTGCTGTAGTAGGCTCAGCTAAAGAATTGCCGAAAAAATTGAAAGATTTGCATAGGCCTTACATAGATGATGTCGTATTGAAATGTAAAAAATGTAAAGGTGCGATGAGAAGGGTGGAAGATGTTCTTGATGTCTGGTTTGATTCTGGCGTTTCTTCATGGGCTCCTCTTGGGTATCCTTCAGACGAAAAATTGTTCAAGAAGTTGTGGCCTGTAGATTTCATTTTAGAAGGACCGGATCAGATTAGAGGATGGTGGAATTCTTCAGTCATAACCAGCGTGATATCATTCGATAGAAGGCCCTTTGAAAATATTTTGTTCCACGGGTTTGTGTTAGATGCTCACGGAAACAAGATGGCCAAGAGTAAAGGTAATATCGTAAATCCGGAGGATGTGATTAAAAAATATGGAAGGGATGTTTTAAGGTTTTATTTCCTTAATGGAGCTCCTTGGGATGATTATTTCTTCAAATGGGAGGATATGGATGAAATATCAAAATCTTTTGTCATTGTGAGGAATACCTTTAATTTTGTTAAAACCTACACCACAAAGGCAGGGAAGCCTAAAGGATTGAAAGCAGAAGACAAATGGATATTGTCCAAACTCAACACTCTGGTTGAAAACTGCACACAATACAACAAGAGTTTCAATGTTCATAAATCCTCGAAAGAAATTCTTGATTTTATTTTGAATGATTTTTCCAGATGGTATATAAAAATAATCAGAGACAGGGTATGGCCCACCTATGAAGGAAAGGATAAATCATCCGCATTTTACACGCTCTTCACAGTGACAAAGACTCTGGCCATGTTGCTCGCTCCAACTTGTCCGTTCTTGGCAGAAGAAATTTTCCAAAATATAATTAAACAGCTGAACAAAGATGTGGAGTCGGTTCATTTAGTTGATTGGCCAAAAACTGAAAAGAAATTTATTAATAAAAAATTGGAAGATGATATGGAAGTGGTTAAGAAGGTCGTTGAAGCCTCCCAGGCAGCAAGGCAGAAAGTTGACTTGAAATTGAAATGGCCTGTGAGAACTGTTTTGATAGTTTCGAAGGAAAAAAATGTTTCTGCCGCAGTAAAAGATTTGAATGAAGTACTGCTGAATATGTGCAATTGCAAAAAAATTAAAGTTGTGAAAGATGCTCCAAAAGGTAATTTTTCAGAAGTCGAATTCAATTTAGGGAAAGTTTTGGTCGAGAAGGAGATGGACGAGCAACTATTGAAAGAGGCTATGTTAAGAGAGATTGTAAGAGAGATTCAAGGTTTGAGAAAGAAGAATGGATTTAATGTAAAGCAGTCCATAATTTTGACTTTGAATTCGGATGAAAGCACGGAAAAGATGTTGAAAAAGTTTGCAGGCCATCTGAAAAAAGAGGTTGGAGCGAAGAAGGTAGAGATAGGGAAGCTGAAAGGAAAGTTTAAAGGCAGCTTAACTTTCAGGGAAAAGAAGATAGAAATTCAATTCTCCTAAGTTTTTTTCAATCCCAATTGAGTTAATGCTCCTTCTATAAATCCGCTGAATACGACGAGGATTGCTATAAAAGCTAGAACATATAATGTGGTTTTGGAAAAAATCATTTTCTTACCGACAGAAATGGCTTCATTCCATCTTTTTTTCAGAATCAAAGGTTCCATTATTTTTACATAGGATAGGCCAAGGGAAGAGGCTAGAAGCAAAGCGAGAATTTCATTTATACCATGGGGTGAAAGAAGCAAAAGGAGATCTATCAATTTAGAATAGCCTAAGTTCAAGAAAACAAATGTGGAAAAGAAAGAAATTAGAAATCCGTTGACAAAAACTGCTCCTATCGGTATCATGTAAAGGCTCGCAGTTGTCATTCGAGGATGATGCCTCTCTATACTTTGAAATCTTCTATGTTGGAAGAATTTTCTTGTTCTAAAAACATTCATTAAAATCAATACAGAGCCTACTACTATCAGAATCATGACAACAAAATTGTTTAGAATAAACCACAGAATGTATTGGTTATCCAAAAATTTGACTCCGAAGAGAATTCTTTTGAACCAAAGTGAAAGGATGTATTCGTAAAGAGATTTTTTTGTATAGAAAAGGCCGTAGCCGAAAACTGCACCAGTAATTACTCCTATTAAAAAGTAAAGAAGTGTATAGGGTAGCTGCTTTAAAACAAATCTGAAATTAAAGTGTTCCATATTTAATTAAATTGCTTTTGAAGGTTTAATTTCTACACTCCCTTTTCTTTTTTGCCGAACTAAATCCTTTAATTATTTCAATCTTAAGAATTTAGATATAGATAGACATGATAGATTCGAAGAAATTGATTAATCTTTACTTAGAATTTTTCAAAGAAAAAAATCATAAGATTATTCCTAATGCTCCACTTATTCCAGAAGAGGATCCAACTGTTCTATTCACAACCGCTGGCATGCATCCGCTTGTTCCATTTCTTCTAGGCCAATCGCATCCGCTGGGAAAAAGATTGGTGAACGTTCAAAAATGCCTGAGAACGGATGATATGGATGAAATCGGAGATGATATTCATTTAACATTTTTTGAGATGTTGGGAAATTGGTCTTTGGGAGACTACTTTAAAAAAGAAGCTATAGAGTGGAGCTTGGAATTCTTGACAAGTAAAAAGTGGCTTGGTTTGGACAAAGGAAGGTTGTTTGTCAGTGTTTTCGCAGGAGATGAGGATGCTCCAACAGATGAAGAGAGCGCTAAAATTTGGCTAAGCGTAGGAATGCCGAAAGAAAGAATTTTCTATTTACCAAAAAAAGACAACTGGTGGGGTCCAGCTGGCAAAACTGGTCCATGCGGTCCGGATACTGAAATATATTATGATACAGGAAAGAAACCATGTGGAAAAGACTGTAAACCTAGTTGCTGGTGTGGGAAATATTTTGAGATATGGAACGATGTATTCATGCAGTACAATAAAATTGTGGATGGCAAGTATGAATTATTGAAGCAGAAGAACGTGGACACAGGGATGGGGATCGAAAGAACTATTGCTGTGTTGAACGGAAAAAACAGTGTTTATGAGATAGAAACTTTCAAACCAATTGTTGAAAAAATAAAAGAACTTGCAAAAATCAAATTCCCAGATAAAAAACAAGAGAAATCTATAAGAATTGTTGCGGATCATCTGAAAGCTTCGGTATTTATTATGGCCGAAGAAATTGTACCGAGTAATGTGGATAGAGGATATGTGCTTCGTAGGCTAATAAGAAGATCTATAAGGCATGGAAAAATAATTGGCATTGAAAAAGAGTTTCTTGATGATTTGGTAAAAATTGTGATTGAAATATATAAAAAAGATTATCCGATGTTGGAAAAAAAGAAGGAATTTATCTTGACTGAGATGAAGAAAGAGGAGTTGAAGTTTAGAAACACCCTCAATCGAGGTTTGAAAAAATTTGAAGAAATTGCTGATCGTGAGAAGGAGATTGATGGAAAAAATGCGTTTCTGCTCTTCCAAAGTTTCGGATTCCCGATAGAGATGACGAGAGAACTTGCAAAGGAAGTTGGCATTCACGTGGATGAAAAAGGATTTGAAGAAGAATTCGAGAAACATCAACAAATTTCCAGGATCGGGGCGGAAAAGAAGTTCAAAGGTGGTTTGGCCGATACATCCGAACAGACGACTAAGCTACATACAGCCACACATCTGTTGAATGAAGCACTTCGCAAAGTTTTGAACAAAAAAGATATAGTTCAGAAAGGTTCGAACATAACTCCAGAGAGATTGAGGTTTGATTTTAATTTCGACAGGAAGTTGACGGAAGAGGAAATCAAAAAAGTGGAAAAGATTGTCAACGAGCAAATTGAAAAAGGCCTGTGTGTAAACAGAGAGGAGATGAGTGTAGATGAAGCGAAGAAAAAAGGCGCACAGGCTGTATTCGAGCATAAATATGGTGAAAAAGTTTCTGTGTATTCCATCGGTAATTTTTCTGTAGAAATTTGCGCTGGGCCTCACGTCAAGAATACAAAAGAACTTGGTAGGTTTGATATAATTAAAGAAGAAGCTGTTGCTGCTGGCGTTAGAAGGATAAAAGCAAAAATTGGAAAGATAATTTGAAAATTTTCTGTAAAATAGAAAAATAAATTGAAAAATAAATCCTTTTATTCATATTTTAAAAATATGCCTTCTGAATGGAATCCTAAATTGAAGATTTTTGGAAGAAGCTTGTTTGAAATTAAAGAAACAATAGGCGACCTTTCTAGTATAATTGATGAGCAATGGCCATCGATTGGATATATGATCGGATCTATTGTAAATAAAAGAATTACTGGTGCTGGAGAGGATAGAAGTAGATTAGCCTTTAAATATCTTGCATATCCTTTGAGAAACCAGTTAGGTTATGATGGTACTGTTAGACCATGTGTTCGAGTTTATGGTGAAGATCCTACTTTATCAACTTATGATCCAAGAATAGATGTTGGCATAATGGTATCAGGTAGATCATTCACAAGAGCCACCGTAGATTTGGCAAAAATTTTAAGGCAAGATGAAGTTGAAGCATTCATTCTCACTTATGCCAGTAAAGAAGCAATTGAGAAGGCAAGAGAATTAGGCAAAATTAAAGAATCTGACGAATCTGTATTGGATTTTTTAAAATATCCAGACAATAACCATATAATTAATCTTCCTGCTAGAAGAGGCACGGAGCCCCTGGCTCGAACAGTTTCCAGTGTTTCACCAGAAGCAACAAGATTTGAAACTTCTGTAACAGTTCTTTTCAAAGGAATAGGAGATTGCATAAAAGATTACCATCTTAGATATGATGGATCAAAGACTATTCCAACAAAAACAATAGCCGCAACCACTGATTGCTTTAAATCCTATTTTGAGAATCGCCTCATTCCATTTTGCTATGAAAATCAAGAACAACTCGTTGCACTTTTGCAAGAAATAGAAAGTACCAACCATATAAGAATTCCTGTAGCTGGTGAAGGTGATATCCTTGGAAGATGGTTTAGAATGCGTGGTGAACATTTGGGCTTTGACGGTATTAAAAAAAGTATTCAGGTTATAGATTCTGCTAATTATGGCACTCCAGGTAGTTCCAACATAAGAAAAGAGGATCTTGTTCTAGGCATTTCCATGAGTGGCACTAGCGGACATACTAAAAATGTTATGGAAGAAGCTATGAAAAAAGGAGCGACAAAAAGAATTTTTATAACATCGAATCCCTATTCAGATGAAATTTCAAGATATTCAACTTCCACATTGGTAATACCATATAATGTCCCCGGCTACTACGGAGAATTTGCTCACTTGGGCTTTCAAATTATTTTAGATGCTTGCATATCACAAGCTGCAGGTGATATGAAAATAAGAAATGAAAAATAAATTTTAAACATTTCTTACAGCACACCTGAATTCCACTGGCGGCTGAGGCATCAAATCACAGAGTTTATCTAAAATCTGTGAATAATCCGCACCTTCCAAGGTGACAGGTTCGTTATTTGCACTTGAAATGATCAAAGTCGGATAGTCAACAATTTTACTGGATTGTATTTCTTCCAAGAAAAACACTCCCTTGTATTGATTGACCAAGTATTCCAAGAACGTTTTTTGATCAGTGCAGTTCAAACAGTTGGCTGTGTAATAAAATTTCAATAACGTGATTCCCTGCGCCATCAATTGATTCTCTTGATCGAAGGTAATCTCGTAATTAACAATTTGCTCTTTCGGAAGTTCTGTTTTTACCGTAGAAGGCCTAAACGCCTGTAAAGCACCATAGGCAAACATCTCGAATACCATTAGACCTATGATAAAGATAGATCCGGCAATTACAACAGTTCTTTTGTTAAATTTGAGTCTCATATCAGATTTTCTTTTAAATCTTTAACAATATAAATTTAATTCAGGGGACAGTTTTGGTCTTAGAGAGACTTATTACAGTAAAAACAGCCATAAGCGATCCTCTTTGGGTTTTTGTCATAGGCGGGATTATATCTGTTGTTTGCCTCTTCACATCCTTTGTAATTTTTAAAGAATCTATTGGTTTGTTTACTAGTCTGCTGATAACAATTGCCGTAACTCCGCTGATGCTCAGGTTGATCAGATATGACGAGAAGAAGGAAGAAACAGATACGGAAGAATTGAGCAGAATGAATATTTTCCAAAGGCATAGAGATGTGTTAAAAGTTTATACTGCATTTTTCTGTGGGATGATATTGAGCCTTTCGATAGTTTATCTTATGCTACCTGCCAACACTGTGGAAGAATTGTTTGGAGATCAGATAAACGAAATAAACATAATTAGAGGGAATGTCGCATTTGGTGGAAATTTTCAAAAAATAATTTTCAACAATATAGGTGTGTTGTTTTTATCGTTCCTACTCTCTTTTTTGTTGGGAGCAGGAGCCATTTTCATTTTGGCCTGGAACGCCTCTGTCTTGTCAACTGCTATAGGGATTGCAGCTAAAAGTATAGGTGGTGTAAAAGGTTTACCTTTGGCTGTTCTAATGTTTTTCCCGCACGGAAGCCTTGAGATATTGGCATATTTCATAGGAGCGATGGCCGGAGGTTTGATATCCACGGCAATAACAAGAAAGAAATCACCGAAGTTTATGTTCATATTGAACGATACTGGACAGTTGATGGCTATTTCAATTGTAATTCTGATTTTCGCTGCTTTAATAGAAGTTGTACAGCTTCCTGCATGATAAATTATTCTAAATAAATTCCAGGTTTTCCAAACTTGGCCTTAGCAGATTTATTCTGGGGGTCATACTTCTTTTTATCATTGACTTTGAAAATTTTGACTTGTTTGAAATTGAATTGCTTTTTGATAAAATCTAAAGATTGATCAAAATAATCAACCTCTTTATCTGCCACAAAATAAAGATAGAGATTCTTTTTCTTCCCAGCGATTTTTATCACATTCTTCAAATCCTCGATTGATTTTTTAAAATTTTCTTCCATCTGCATCGAGTCTTTATCAATCAATCTCTCGCTGTATTTGGGCCATTCGGCGATTGAAACGAACTTCTTATTTCCCAGTTGACGCCAAAACTCTTCGCATACATACGGAATTATTGGAGCAAGCATTCTGACCAATGCAGACAGGCAGTCCGTTAAAACTTTTCTATTGCAATTCTTTATGCCGCCCACCCTTTCAGTATACCATTTGATGTCATTCACAAAATCGAATATCGTGTTTTGTGCAACACTCCTGAATTTCATCAGCTCGTAATTTTGTGTGGCATTTTGTATGTACATCTGCATCCTGCTCAACAGATACTTGTCAGTCTCTTTAACAGTCTTTCTTTTTGATTTCTTCAATTGAGACAAAAGATTGGCCAAATATTCTATCCTAGAGATATAACTGATGACACTTTCATCCCTCCAATCCGCATCATCCATCCCTTCATTAGACGCAACTATATTGATTCTTGTCAAATCAGCTCCAATGCTATCGACCAATCCTCTTAGAGGGACTACATTCCCGATAGATTTGCTCATCTTGCTTCCAAGCACTTTCACATAGCCATTCACACCTATGTTTCTTGGCCAATATTTTGGATCATCCCACATGGCAACATGGTGGAACAAATAAAATGTGAAGTGATTCTGAACCAAGTCCTTTCCAGAAGTTCTCAAGTCAACAGGATAGAAATATTCAAACTGCTCTCTCATCTCTTTGATTATTTTTTTATTCAGCTTCACTTTTTTACTTATTTTCTCAATTTTTCCTTTTCCAAAAAATACAAAATCAAACACTTCATCAGTCAGCTTCGCGGCAGGGATTTTATTTTTGTTGATTACACTTGAGATGGTATAATAGGCCATATAAATTGTCGAGTCGCTCAGAGTCTCGATAATCCATTCCTTGTCCCATGGCAGAGGTGTGCCTAAACCGCTCCTTCTCGTGCACGCTTTGTCTTTCAACCAATCTACAGTATTCAGAAACTGTTGCCTTACTTCTTCTGGATAGAACTTCATTCCTCCAATCAATTGCTTGACTTTTTTCTTCCATTCTTCATCAGAATATTTCAAGAACCACTGATTCTCTAAAATTTTCACATGGCATGGTGTTGTACATCTACAAACTACAGGAGCCGTACATTCCCAAATCGTGTCAGCAATTTTTTGTTGAATCATGCTCTTCCAAATCAAATCTTTAGCCTCAGAAACATTCATCTTCGCATAATCTTCGACATCATCTTTGACCACACCGGTATGGAACTCTTTCTTGTAAAGAATTGCCGTTGCTTCATCCAGCTTCTCCTTCTCTTGTTGGCTTTTAATTCCCATCTTCTCCGAAATTTCAATCGCCGGATGTTCTCCAAAACCTTCCACTTTTATCAGGGATACTGGTTTGATGTTTTTAACGACAGACAAATCTATTTCATAATCTTTTAGCTGTTCTGGATGTTTTTGCAAATCGTTCAAAGCAACCCAATCATACGGGGCATGGGAAGGAACAGACATCACGATTCCACTGGCAGCATTTGGATCACAAAAATCTGCAGGCAAAATGATTATCTTCTCTTTTGTGACAGGGTTTTCAACAAACTTCCCTACCAATTCACTACCACTTATCTCTCCGCTTGTCTTCAAATTTTTTAATTGATCTTTCAGTTTCTCGGCAGCTTCTTTACTCACAATCCAACTCTCTCCGTCTATTTCCGCCCCCGCATAATCCACTTTCGGATTAACCCAGACATTTGTTACACCATAGATGGTTTCAGGCCTAAGAGTTCCACATGGAAGTATCTCGCCTGTGTCGAGCTTGAATTTGATTAAAATATATTCTATAGGACTTTCACCCTCTCCTCTTAATCTGTCATGATCGCCTGTTGGCGATTGGTCATGCGGACACCATATCACAGGATGAGTTCCTTGAACCACATATTCCTTTTTTCTCAGATTTCTATACTGCCACTCTACAAATCTAGAATAAGGAGGAGTCATGGTTGTTGTGATGAAAGTTCTTCTCCAATCAACCGAAGATCCAGTCTTCTTCAAAGCTTCAATCCATTTACTCTTCCAATATTGAGCTGTGAACTCAGGACCTTTCTTCACAAAATTTTTCATATCTTGATCCGTCGCACCAAACAGTTTGAAGGTCTCTATTTGAGTCTTATCGTTCTTTTTCAGTCTCTCTATTGTCCCAAATATTGGTTCGCCTGTGGCATGAAATGCTTGAGGCAACAAAACATTGAAACCTTGCATTCGCTTGAATCTTGCATAAACATCTCCACGGATAAAAGTGAAACCAGCCCCTATATGCGGAGCACCGTTGACATAAGGGTACGGGATTGTGACGAAGAATTTCTTTTTCTTCTTATCCACATTCGCTTCGAAAATTTTAGCTTTCTCCCATCTCTTCTGCCATTTCTTCTCGATGTCTTTGAAATAGATTTTTTTCATGTCAACACCCTTTTTCTATAATAAGAAATAGAATCTGATTTAAATTAAAGTAGAAGTTGAAGCAAAAAACATTCACCCATTCATCTCACTTATATTTGTTAAGAAGATGAGAATTTAAATGTTTTTCACATCAAAGGCACTTTAAGCAGATAACCAAACAGATAACACAACACTATGAACAAGATGGAGAATAGAATCAGGAAAAAGAATTTTCTTTTGTCAGAGCTTATAACAACCAGTCCTTCATTCTTCAATCTTCTTTTCAATTCTATGTCAATTTTTCTAGTTTTCGTAAGGACCAGAGCTATCGCCAATCCGACTATTGAAAATAGATTGGCCAAACCTATCCAAGCGAACTTTATTGGGTCACGGAACAATACGAATCCTGCTACGGCTCCTGCCACTGCAGAAATCAAAGCAATTGTCAAAATAGCAGAGAGCACCCAATTGTTAGAAATTGCTCTATAAACAGTAGTGGCATAGTATACATTTGAAGGAGCTCCCTTCTCAAACCAAAGGTCTTGTAAGAAATATTTGGATGGAACACTCATCTCGACCTTTGTATATTGAACATTTCTGTTAGACATGCCGCCAAAGAAATCTTCCAAGCCATAAGTATCCATATTTTCTTGGAAGTAATATGTGGTTTTTGCATAACTTTTCAGCGGACCGTAAAGTTCTGGTGTCACATATCCAAGAACATAAATTCTCAAAGGAATCTTCTTGCTTCCGTAGGCACTTGTCGGAATTAAAGGATAATAGATGCTGTCAGTCGGGAAAGTCACTATCACTCCTGGCTGTCTTGCATAAGGATAATATCCATAGTACGGTGCTTCTTGCTGTCTGTATCCTCCCAATTCACTTGGATTAGAAACCCATGAAACTATGAAAGAATAATCTTTTCCTATATAGTAATTTAACACATTCAAAGCGTTTTCGTCCACTTTCACTCCTTTCAGCTGGAAATAATCATACAAAGCATCTGTAGTCCTTGTTGTCAGGGTTTGAACCGTTATCCCTTCCTTTTCAATATTTTCCCAAACAACGACACCTTCTATCGTACCACCCATGGCACCTTGAGGAGTTCCAAGAGTTTTTTCTAAAGTTCCAGTATACATGACAGTTCTAACAGCAAAAAATATTGGATAAATTTGGGTGAGTGTTGCAATTGACATCAAGTCATCTATTTGGCTCTTTGCCATTTCTTTAACGTCGGACCCATAAAATCTTGGAAACTGATTGGTTACATCGATAACAACTTTACGCGGATCGGAAGGGACAGGGAAAATCCAAATCGCTTTATCAACGTCTTGCATGTTGAAATTTGTAGATAGAATTAATTTTTCGTATCCTTCCTGATAGTTTATAGCTGCCAATTGACTGTTTTCGTCGAGATAATCCAAATAATCAGGGCGAGGTTTTATGACCATACCGTCTGCTAAAACTTGTGAAGGGACAAATGAGCTAAGCAGAAGGATTGTTAATAAGAATAATGCCTTTTTCATATCATCCCTCTCTTTTTAAATTTAGTTTGGAATATATAATAAACTAATCCTAGGGCTCCGGCGATTATCAAAATCAAGGAAATGTATTGGTAAAGTGGTCCTAAAGAAATGATTTTTTGGATAGCGCCTCCAAAAGTTTTGTTGGCAGCCAAATCTTTTAATGTCTCATTTGCAACCATAGGCGCTGCTTCTCTACTAACCATACCAAAAGTTTGGGCATACGGTTGAACAAATGTGTAAGCTCCGCCAAGCAAAGCTAGTAGAGAAATTGATAAAATAATTATCAGTCTTCTTGATTTACTTGAAATTATTCCTTTTCCCCTTTCCGTGAGAGTGTAAAAAACCCATTTCTTTCCCGGCTGTTCAACTCTTTTCACAATTCCAACTTTTACCATAGCGTCCAGATGTTCAACTATTGTAGCGTCACTTTTTCCTAATTTTTTGCTGATGTCAGAAGGTGTTCTTGCTCCTTCAGAAAGAATTTTTATGATATCCATTCTAGTGTCTACAGACAAAACCTTCAACACATCTCTGTCTATTATCGTAACCGGTTCTTCCATAAATAAAGAGTGAATAGAAAAGGAGATAAAAAAGATGTATTTTGTTTGGTAAAAGCCAAATTAATTAAGTTTAAAAATAGAAAAGTTATTATTGTAGTCAAACGCCCTTGTAGCTCAGTTTGGATAGAGCAGCTGCCTTCTAAGCAGAAGGTCCTGGGTTCAAATCCCAGCAGGGGCACTGATAATTTTTATACTCTTGAACTACCCAATAATAATTATGACTAGAGTTATCGCCATCATAGGTGGGAAGGGTGGTGTTGGAAAGACAACTGTCACTTCTAATCTTGCCGCAGCATTGGCAAAACTAGGAAATGATGTGATCGCCATTGATGCAAATCTCACAACTCCAAACTTAGGCTTACATCTTGGTTATCATCTGACACCAAGAAATTTACACGATGTTTTGAAAGGCGAGACTAGAATAAGAAACGCGATATACGCTCATCCGCTTGGTTTCAAGGTTATTCCGGGGAGTATGAGTGTGAATGATTTGGAAGATGTGGATGCTGCACGATTGCCTGAGGTGGCTCTCAATTTGATTGGAAAAACTGATTTCATTCTTTTAGACTCGGCTGCCGGTTTGGGCAGGGAAGCCATGTCTGCCATGACTACTGCAGATGAAATATTGGTTGTGACTAATCCTGATCTGCCAAGTTTGGCTGATGCACTAAAAGTTGTCAATGTGGCGAAGAAAAGGAAGAAGAAAGTGACTGGAGTGATTGTAAACAGAAGGGAAAGTAAATGGTATGAAGTGAAAAAAGAAGAGATAGAAGATATGTTGTCTTCTCCTGTGATAGCTGAAATACCTGAAGATAAAAATTTACCACTATCCATAAGAATGAAAATTCCTATGGTTCATTTGTTTCCAGAATCTGAAGCTTCGATTGAAATAAACAGAATCGCACATCATCTCACTGACAAAATGTTTACATACAAAAAATCGGAAAAAAGCTATAACCTGGTTCATAGATTGGTCAGATGGTTGAACAGCTAGATATTTTATTCTCAAAAATAAAAATCAATTAATGAAAAAAGAAACAGTTCTACTAATCTGGCTTGCTTTTACAATCGGTATATTTGACGGTTTGTTTGGAATAGACACAGTTAGAAACAAAATATTTACTGTCGAATACCAATCATTCTGGGGTGCATTCTTTTCTGCTTATTTTCTTATTGGAATATTTCTGATTTACGGAAAAAAAATATTCGAAGACAAATTAAGGTTTGTTCAGATAATTTTAATCAGTTTAATCGTTTATGAGGCTGCCCTGCTCATTCACAGATTGGATGCTATTCGATTGGGTTTCATAACCAAAGAACAACTTTTTGGAATGGGATATGAATTTAGTGGTTTTTTTGGCCATCCAATAACTTTTTCGTTTTCTGACGTGTTAATCCTATACTTTTGTTTTTTAATTATAGTTGTCGTGATAGAATTTTATAAAAGGAAGACAAAAAAAGGTCATTAGATGCATAGAGATAAAGAAAGGTTATTTTTTATAGTAAAATCATGGCTCATGGGTCAATTTGGTGCAGTAATTTTTTTAGGTTCAGTCCTTATACTTGGTGCGATAAACTTTATCCAATCAGTCATCATCGGCGCAATCGCTTATGTTTCTTCGCTTGCCATTCTGAGATTGAAATTTTGCGATAAGAAAATTGATTTGGCAGTCAAGAAGATTTTGAATTTTCTAGATCGACACAAAAAAATAAAAAATTTTATTTTAAAATATTTCTAAACTGATTTCAAATGCAGCTACCGGCATCTCCAGTTTCCAGTTACTTAAAACGGATGTGTGGATCTCTCCAATAAATCCGATTGGCTTGTTTTTAACTAGAACCTCTGCAACTCTTCCTTCAATGAAACTTCCGTGTTTAGTTTTCTTCAATTTATACTTAATTTTTAATGATGAAAGGAAGACGTCTAAGACTGCAGCAATATCATCATAACTTATTCTTGAATTGGCAACAGCTGCTGCAATCTTCCTCACATCTCTCGTCTTTGTTTCCTGCTTTTCGTCTATCAACACAACATCCCCAACCTCAAAAATCCTTTGTGGATATTCCACGTGCTGGTTATTTGAATAAAATTCCATCAGGCTCGGAAGCAGCCAGTTCCTAAAGACATTCCAATTCATAGAAACAGGATTTTCGATCTCAACTACCCTATCTTCTTTCAAATTCATCCTCTTGAACAAATTATCTTTGTTGGTCAGTGTGTAAGAAAGAATTTCTTGAAATCCTAACTCTACCATTTTTTTAATTATATTGTCTGTTAAACCCTCCGATTTATTTATTTCACCTTTAGTTTTGAATTTAATTGGTTCTGGCTCTATCTTGTTATAACCAAAAGAAATTATCACATCCTCCACCACATCGCGAGGATGCATGATGTCTTGTCTGTAAGCCGGATATAGCAGTTCAATCTTCTTTCCTTTAATTTTTTTCACATCGTATCTTGCCTGCTCAAGCAAGTTAATAATTTCTTTAGAAGATAGCTTCAATCCAGAGATTTTATTCACTAAATCAACGTCAACTGAAGTTTTTTTCGGTGTTAAATCTGGTGTGTAGAGAGTTTTTCTAGGATATTCTACCACAACACTTTCAACTTTGGCTCCCCTGTCAATCAAAGCAGCCACTAAAACATTTATTGCTGGCATCAAAAACTTGAAATTGAAACCGCTACATTCAATAAACACTTGCTTTGTGCCCTCAGTCACTTTTCCTGTGTAATTAGAGTTAATTATAGGTGGAATTGATAAAACTTCACCGTTGCAATCAATAAAAATTGGAATTTCTTTTAATCCCTCGACAAGATAGCCAAACTCTTTTCCTTTAGGATGTTTCTCTAAAATTTCTTTTATTGTCATCTCCTCTTCAAAATCTAGCGGCACAAACTTTTTATCTAGCTTAGCTGTAGTGTATTGAATTGGCGACTTTATTTTTGAAAGATCGTAAACACCTATAGCAACTTCCTTTCTTCCTCTTCCGAAAGTTCCAGCTACCTTTTCTTGTAATTGAATCATTTGGGATAGAACAGTTTCATTCAAATCTAAATTTTTGGCAACAGCACAAACTGTTAAAGGTCTCGGTTTAGAAACTTTTTTATCGACCTTGACAACTACATCAGAAATATCTATATCATACTTTGGCAGACCTCTTTTTGAAGTCAATCTACCGCTCAGTTCTCTCGCTATTCCTTCTGCCGACCAAAGATCGGGCCTGTTAGTATCTTTTGAATCAATTTTGATTAAATCTCCTTGAACATCATCTATCTCCGCCTTTGCAAAAAGAATATACTGCTTCAACTCATCAATCGTAAGTTTTTTTCCAATGAGCGAACACAAATCTGAGTGAGAAACCTCTAATGTTGGCAACTAATCACCCTGCCTCCTCAACCATTCAAGATTCCTTGAGAACAATTCTCGAATATCGTTTATATTCAATTTATTCATAGCCAATCTGTCAATCCCAAATCCCCATGCTAAGACAGGTTCTTTTACACCCAATGGTTCTGTAAGCTCTGGCCTGAATATACCTGCCCCAGCCAATTCTATCCAACCGAGTTGTGGATGTTTTCCTGATATCTGCACGGAAGGCTCGGTGAACGGATAATAATCTGTGAAGAACTTTGTTTCTTTTACTCCAGCTATCTCATACGCAAACTGTTTCAATAATCCAAGGATATGTTTGAAATTCAAATCCTTGGCAACAACTATTCCTCCGGTCTGTATAAACTCAACTCCATGGGTAGCATCAATCACGTCTGGCCTATAACATCTCACCATATTGAAATATCTTCCAGGAATTTTCAGGCTTTTGACCATGTATCTTGGCGTTATTGCTGTATCATGTGCACGTGGCATCAGTTGAGAAGCTTTTTTTGCGCTCCATTTACATCTCCATCCCGTTGATCCAGTCTTCCACCCATTTTCATGCGTGGCTTTAACTCTTGAAACAATTTTATTTGACGGCAAATGGCCGAAGTTGGGATACTTCAGTGAATAAGTTGAAGACCAGTCTCTTGCAGGATGGTTCTGAGGCTGGAAGAGCGCGTCGAAATTCCAAAACTCCATCTCTATTGCCGGCCCGATCATCTCTATAAAGCCCATTTGAACCAATTTTTTTCTGACCTGCATCAAAAAATAATCGTACGGTTGTCTTTTCCCAAGAGCAATTTTTGTTTTGTCCAATTTTTTCCTTACAACCTCAACATCTACTGTTTTGAATTTTTTTCCTTTCCACAAACCTGTCTGAATAATATCATGTGTCAGTTCATCAATCACATTTCCGCTCTTCGCCAAGAGTTCTTCTGTCCTTTTGTAAGTTTCCGTAATCCTTTGAACCAAGTTTCTTCCCATCAAAACTTTCGCGACCTCTTCTTCCACTTCCTTTCCTTCATGAATTTTTCTCAAAGTCTCCTCTTCGGAAGTTTCATGCGGTGGCTTTAAAAGAATTATTTCATCTCCTCTCTTGCTAACCCATTCTCTATCAAGAGCCCACTTCAGCGCAATAGGAAAGTTCTTAATGTTTGTGATCAGCTTCCCAATTGTTGCAGATTTCTGAGGCAATTTATTTAAAAAATTGACTAGATTCTTTTCCGGTAATCCGTTTTTCAGATATTCTTCTCCCTCTCCGGTCAGCTTATAAAATGCCATAAAATGAACTCCTGCTAATTAAATGGTTAGTCTTAGAATTAATTAAAAGTTGAGAATTAGCTTTCAAAATTGGTAGCGCATCACTTTCACTTAACCGTATTTATCAATTCAATCTTAAATTCTTATCTCCAATCTTTCATTTTTTCTGTTGGAATCTTTAATTCTAAGCGCATGTAGTTTATCAAATAATTTAAAGTTTCTAATTTGCTTGCTTTTATTCTTCTCAAAGACGAATAAACAATCATCTTTTTTGAAAAACCAATTTTACCAATTTTTGATAGTCGAAAACCGAAATCAATATCCTCTAAACTTTTTATATGCCTGAATCCGCCAACTTTCATGAATGCCTCTTTTTTACAAGCCAAATTACTTCCTATGACAATTGGCCTGACTTTAATTGACATCCGTGAAAGAGAAGAAAAAATATCGAATAGAGTATGATCAGTAATGTGCTCTGCAAAAAGTGGTTTTACTGGCCCTGTCAGAGCTACATTTTTTTCCAAACCTTTTTTTATTTCATTTATCCAATTAGGGCAAGCCATCGTATCTGCATCAATAAAAGCCAAAATGTCACCTCTTGCTTTTTGAGCTCCTATATTCCTTGCCTTTGCAGCTCCAGTTTTCTCTTTTGTTTTAATAACTTTGTATTTTGAGAAAAATTTAAGGATTTTTTCCGTATTGTCATTAGATTTGGTGTAAACTACTATAATTTCTGAGTTTGTTTTCAAAGTTTGCAATAACAGTGAACCTAAGCATATGGAAATACTCTTCTCCTCTTTGTATGCTGGTATTATAACTGATATTTCTGGCTTCATATCAACCTCTTCGGAACGAAAGTCTAAAATGCCATTAGGCTCACTTAAGAGTGATATACTTAACTAATTAGAATATAGCTCACGAAATAATATAACAAAAGGGACGTGAAATGATTAAACCTTTAATATCCGTGATAGTTCCTACTCTTAACGAGGAAAAATATGCAGAAAAATGCCTATTTTCTCTATCCAATCAGAACTTTGATAATAATTACGAGATAATTGTCGTAGACGGCCACAGTAAAGATAAAACTGTCGAAATTACAAAGAAATATGCTGACAAGATTTTGAAATGTAAAAAAAGGAATGTTGCGGCTCAAAGAAATTTTGGAGCTAAACAGGCCAAAGGAGATATTTTGGCGTTTATTGACTCTGACACAGTTGCTTCTCCGAACTGGCTCAGAAGCATTTCAAATGTGTTTGAAGATAATCATGTTGTTGCAGCGACTGGACCAATATACCCTCTGGAAAACACGAAAATTAGGTTTTTGTACCAAATCATGAATGAGCTCCAAAGCTTTCTCATAAAAATCGACCGTCCTATGTTCGCTGGCGCCTCTTGCGCTTTTAGAAAAGATAACTTTGACGAAATTAGCGGATTTAATGAAAAATTACACACATGCGAAGATCATGATATATCATTAAGAATTAGAAAGAGAGGGAAAATAAAATTTGCTAAATCCATGATTGTATTTACCTCGAACAGAAGATTCGATTCGAAGCAAAAAATTCACACTCAGACAGGATATTATGTTAACAATACAATTAACTATTTTCTTAAAAAACCGAAAAAATACATTGAGATAAGATAATTTTTAATTATTTCTTTCTGCAAATAACTAAAGATTGAGGACCGTATGTATTATCAAACCAAAACTCTTTGTCTAAAATACATCCATACGTCAAAATTTTTTCTATTTTAAATCCACTGTCTTTTATCTTTCGTATTAACAGTTGCATAGGCAACATAGATATGTGATGCTCTAATTTATCAGGTAAATAATATAAAGTTTTTCTGATAATGTTATAATTGGGTGTTGATAAAAACAAGATTCCATCTTTTTTTAAATAAATGTATGAATTTTTAATTAATCTTTGGAGAAATTTTAAATGTTCCAAAACATCTATGCAAACTATTACATCAAAAGAATGTGTTGGATAGGGAAAATAATCTTCTGCATTATAAACTTTTAAATGAGCACTTGGAACAATTTTTTTTGCAACTTTTATAGCATATTCTGATACATCAAATCCATAAACCTCGAAGTACCTTCTCAAAAGTTTTAGAAAAAACCCAAACCCACAACCAATCTCTAAAACTTTACCTTTTTTTTTATATTTTAACAATATATCAAGTTTCTTTTTCCAAATTTTTGGAAAATCTTTATAACCAAATTTATAAAAAAAAGACTTTTTACCACTGAAGTAATCCTTGTCGTATAAAATTTTATAATATTTTGGAATCATTTTTTGCATCTTAACCTATTTTATTTTAAAGCATCCAGACATAAATTCTAGTTTAAGTAATTAAAAATTTCCATCGAACACAGAAATTACATCTCTATGGACAAATTTTATTTTTTTAGGGCCAAATTTTCTAAAGAATTCACCAAGATATTTTTTATTTTTAAATTTGTTTTTCCATCCAATTGAACCACAGTCGGTTTCATTTGAATTAATTCCATCGGAATCAAAATTTAATTAAAAAATTAATAAAGATGTTGTTTTCAGGTCTGCCTATAGGTTCACAAACAATAATTTTTTTAGGCATCTTTAGCAATTTCTTTAAGAAAAATTAATGTTTAGGATAAATGTGGTGCAATAAATCGCAAACAACAATCACATCTGTTTTCGGATATTTTGAAAAGTTAAATATGTCAGATCTTATTGTATTTACTTTTTTCTCTTTTCAATAGCATATTCTAAGAATTTTTTATTTGAATCTATTCCAAAGTATTTATTCGAACTGTCAAGGAAAGAAGCCAACATGCATGTACCACATCCTACTTCTAAAACCTTTTTGTTCTTTCTGATTTCTCTCGAAATAAATTCATATCTATTTGAAAGAGACTTGCCATGAATTGTCTTTAGCATTAACTCGTAAAGGCTTGGAAACGTATAAAAGATGCTCTTGGACACCATAAATTCAGTCTCTTAAAATAAACTTATCGATTTGATCTTTAGCTTTTTCTCTTTTTTTCTGATGCTCAGATAAAAATTTATTTAATTTATCAATTAGCATCTGTTTCAGTTCGCCAGTCAGCAGTTTTCCCTGCTTGTAATCATCATGTATCTTCTTCAAATTCTCATCACTTTCCTCAAAAAACGCCAACCATTGATATGGGACATCTATGTCTGGATTCCCTCCTTTTTTTCTATGTTCTTCAACAGTCGGCTGACCTCCAGAAAACGCATATTTCACTATCTTTTTTTCCACCTCTTTGGGAGAATCTGTGGTATAGATTGTGGTTTGGGCTTCGGAGGAAGACATCTTCCCTTGTTCCATCAATCCTTGCAAACCAGGCAAAAATCTACAATGAATGGCAGCTGGCTTTGGATAGCCAAGCATCGGAGCGACATCCCTTGTAATTCTAAAATGCGGATCTTGGTCTATTGCATATGGGATTAGACAAGGTGTTGGCTTTCCTTCAAAAATTGATGGTAGGAAAGCAGGAACCGATTGCATGGAAGTGTAAAAAATTTCGCCAAGATTACTTGAATTCGAAAAACCAAAGACCGCTTTTGCCGTAGAAAATGTAACCTTTTTCGAAACTTCACATGCATACTTGAACATCGTTTTTGAATATTCCGTGTCTAAAAATATTTTCGTCAGTTTTGGATCAAAACCTAACGCTATAATATCCAAGATATTGTCATAAGCCCACTTCTTCGTCTGCTCCAGAGTTAATTCTTCTTTAAACAAAAATTTCTCTTCATCTGGGATTTGAAACAAAAGTTTTGCTTTGAATTTATCTTGCAACCACTTTGTAAATATCCATGAAATTATATGACCAATGTGAACTGGACCTGATGGCGCTCTGCCCGTGTATAGATAGAATCTGTTTCCTTTTTCATATTGATCCAACAACCAATTCAAATCTCTGTGGGAAAAGAAAATCTTCCTTCTCAACATGAAATGGAGTTCGCCTGTATGCTTCTGTATTCTTTTTAATAAAGGTTCTGTGATTTTCTCCGTCCCAAATTCCTTTATCAATTTGTCGTAATCCACTTCTCCTCTAACTTCCCATGGAGTTACTACAAACTTTTCTACCATAATCTTAAATCTGTTTTTTCTATTTATATTGCCTTCTCAAAGAAAGTGAAATAATTAAAGATATTCATCCATTCCTCTCTGCTGCCCTCTTCTGTAAGCTTCGCTCATCCTTTTTACAAATTCATTAGACATATAATCGAAACCGGTTTTAATGAGTATTCCAATCAATATTCCCGCGCCAACCAGCATGTAGGGATTGTACCGATTTTCTGTAGTTGCAGGTTTTAATCTAACCAGCGATTTGTTTATTTCTGTAAGGAACTTTTCTTTGTAATCTTTTCTTATATCTGAGAATGCTATTTCATCTCTTAATCTGTCAAGTTCATTGATCCTTTCTTCTCTTTTTTCAGCATTTTCAAGGAAATATTGGGCGATGGCATCGCTATCAACTCCCAATTCCGCAACTTTCCTGTCATATTCAAAAATTGCAGAAATTTTGATCACCTTCGAAGGGATGAGGTGATTTTTGCTTTCACAACTTTTCCAAGAAGATAGGATAAAATTTCCCAGTTCGGCTTATTTTCGAAATACATTTTAGCTGATTGTGCTAAATAATCGACAGTCTCGTAAAAAGATTTGGAAAGAAGATGTTTGGCCTTATCTCTGTATTGCTCTGGAACCATTGAAAGGAATTCTTCTTGATGACCGAATAAATCACCCATCAATCCGGCAGTTTGAATTAAGCTAGGTTGAGGATTTTCCTTTTCATACCTCTGCAGAGCTTTCGAAAAAGTTTCTCTACATTCCGAAATAGCATAAAGAATTGCAATGGGATCTTTTAATTGATCTTTTACCAAAGTTTCTGGCAATTTCATCACTCAGGTTTTTTCTGCAGATAGCCCATTTCTTGTAAAAGTTTAACAGTATACATCGCACTCCTCTTGCTGTCTTCCTCACGCCTTCTGGTATCTTCCTCGCCTTTTCTTTCAAAATATTCATCCACCTTTCTTATGCCTGGCCTCCAAACATATTTTTTGAAAATTTCATAAGCAGTTATCGCAATTGGAGTGGTGATTCCAGCAACTTTCAAATCCCTTTTAGTCACTTTTAATTGAACCAGATCAGAGTCCGAACTCACCATTTTCACCTCCTTCTAATCTTATACATGCTGAGGGCAGCGCCAACGCCTGCGATACTCGCCAGTGCTCCACCAACTTCATTTGAATGCCTTAAAACGGTAGCTGCATTTTCCATAAAATACTGAGGAAAGGTTGCCATGTCTATATGGAAGATTCCTTCCGAGATGTACTGATAACTATCAAAAATCATTGCTCCTCCTGTGCCTATTGCATAAGCATAGCCAACAGCTGCTGCCACGCCAGTCGCTTTCAATACTCTTTTTGTCCAATTCCACACACTAAGCAACATCTACAACTCCCATCTCTTCATCTCCTCAGTTTTATACAATTGCTTTAGAAATTTCGTCATCAGTTGTTGCGTGACAAGATCTTCTTCTTTCATGAGTAGAAGAGAGGAAAGTGAGTAGGATGTAGATTTAGAACTCGAATTAGTTGAATAAATCGAGAAAATTACCACTCAAAGTTGTAATTATTTTACAATTCATCTTTCACAAAAAGATTAAAAACCTCTTCATCGTGCCAATCAAATTCTTTCTTCTTCAGTGCTTTAGAAATTTCTTCCTTAGTTACCCATCTTGCTCCCAAAATATCTTTATCCGGCTCTCCGACTTTTCTCAAAAGTTTCGCTCCATAAATTAAATGGACCGCCTGAAAATCTTGGAAGTATTTTATTTGCGCAGAAAGCAATTTACCGATTTCAATTTCATAGCCAGTCTCTTCCATAACCTCTCTCTTCAATGCTTCTTCTAAAGTTTCTTTATCGAGGATTCCTCCGCCAGGAGTTTCCCAGTTTTCAATCGGTTTTCTTTTTGTAAGATCTTGCTCTCTAACTAGAAGGATTTTATTTCCATCTCTGACAAAAGCTCTGACAGCAACTCTGAATCTACTTTCCATAAAAAATAGGAAGGGTTTTAAACTATAAGTTCATATCAAAGATAATTATTAAATGCTAGACGATTACTCCGGACAGCGGGGTAGACATTGTTTATCAATGCCCTAAAGCAGCCTGGAGTGCTCGTCGAGGCTATTGCCACGGATGGCTCATAATGAGCTGCTCAGAAGACACCCGAAGAAGTTCAGTTATTTGCTGTTCTTCGGGCATAGGTCCCAAGTTCAAATCTTGGCCCCGCTATCAACTTTTTAACTTTATCCAATTGATTTTGGTTTTTAATACCAATTTCTTTTATCCATTTGAAAAGTTGCGAATATCCATTCATTTGTATTCTAGTCCTATTGTTTTCAATATTGTAAGCTCCGAATCTGAAATTTCTTTCCTTCAAAATTTTTATCAAAGAATCTTTCATTGGTGAGGGGCAAATTTTCATTTCTAATCTAGGATAAATTGTACCATTGTTATTAGTTATAACAACACTTCCATCGGTATCGAAATATCCTCTCAGAATATATTTGTTAAGATTGGCTCCAACACAAAAATCTGGTATGATAGCATGATTCCATTTCGGCGCTGGAGCTAGTCCAATTTCGTATATTAAAAACTCTACAAATCGTTTACTAAATACCAAAATATCTAATGCATTTTCTTTCTTTCTTAATTTGATTTTTGGCTTTAAATCAAAAAGTTCTTCAATAATTTTTGAAATGTAAATAGCATAATTTATTTCATTCTTGTGAAGAGTTATTTGAACTCTGTATTGTTTGATTGATATAGAGCCATCTCCCAAAAGTATTCCTATAAATTCTGTAAGTTTAAAATTATTTTTCTTTGGAAATTTCATGAATGATCAAATAAAATTTGATAAGTGCAATATATTCTCTTTTCGAGACACCTCAATTCCAATAAAGATAGGAAAGAAGCTAAAATAAGTTAGATTCGTACAATTATCTGCTCTAATTTGTTTTCTTAAACTAAGAAATCGTTAATTTATTCTTTTTTATGCCATTCTATTGCTAAGAAAAATAAAGGCTTTCCAGGATTAGAGACAAATTGATGGTCTGGTGTATTATCATCAAACACAGGGGAAAACTCACCAGATTCAAGTTTACCAGATTTAATAATTTTTCTATGGCCTCTATCATACCACTTCCATTTGCCTGATCCAGAAATAATAAAGTGACATTCTTTCATATTTTGCCCTTTGTGATTATGAATACCACCTTCGAATTTTGGTGGGAAAAAAACGTATTTCATTTTTAATTTTCCAGAATCGATAAGTTCTGAATAAAATTTACCCTTTGCCCAAAATCTTGGCGGAGGTTCAATCCATTTCAATACTTTTTTTCCTACCTTTATTTTTGGCTTTTTCATTTTTATCAACTCAATTCTTTAATTTAACTTTCATGAAATCATAAGCAACTTTAGTATTTGGAAAGACTTTCTTCGCCTCAACTTCCAAATCTTTCACTTCTAAATATCTCCTGCTTATATGGGTCAAAATCAGTTCTTTGACTTTGGCTTTTTTTGCAACTTTAGCCGCTTGCTTTACATCTGCATGAGCCTTGCTCTCGTCCTCTTCAAGGAACGTCCCATCATGAATCAATAGATCCGCATTCTGTGAAAGATTTACAACATTATCGCAAGGTTTGGTGTCCCCGGAATAGACCACTTTCAATCCTGGCTTCACATTCGCAACATCTTTTATCCTAACAATCTTTCCATCGTGCTCAACCTTATCTTTTTTCTTCAATTCTTTCAGCCAAGCTCCCTTCTTCAATCCTATCTCCTTTAATTTTTTCAAATCAATGCTCCACCTGTCATTTTCTTTGAAAGCATAGGCCACAGAAGGGACAGTGTGATAAGCTGGTACGGAAAAAATTTGGAAATTTTCTGTCTCATCGACCAAATGAATCTCATCACCTTCGAACGGAACATTTATGGCAGAAAGCGGGAATCTCAGACCAAAGTATCCCAAATTCACGATATTCGAAACAAATCTTTCAGCCTCCGGACCGAAAATCTTCAATTCCTTTCTTCTCTTCTCAAGGTTCATCGTTTGTATCAAGCCTATCAGACCAGCAAAATGATCGGCATGCCAGTGACTGATGAAAATTTTGTCTATGTCCATGAAGCTTATTCCAGAACTCATCAGTTGTCTCTGTGTCCCTTCGCCGCAGTCAAAAAGCAGAGTATCCTTGCCCTCTTCGTAATATTCCAGGACTATGGCTGGATGATTCCTGCCTTTGCTTGGTATCCCTGAGACAGTTCCTAAGAAAGTTATTTCAATCATTTCTTTCTCACCTTGCTATAAATCCAAATTAGTGCAGATGATAAAATAAAAATTAAACCAATAATTACTAATAAAGTCCAGATGTTATAAACCAATCTTGCCGAATTTACATCTGTAGTGTAAAGAACTTTAAGTTGTCCATTTTCTTCCGAACTGCTCACGTCTTCGGAAATGAATATCCACCAATCATTGTGAAAATTGCCATGATTGAAGAGGACTAGAGACCACCACATCTGTTGCTCCAAAGCTAATGCGAACAAACAGCCGAACAGAAAAAATAGAATTTTTTTCTTATCAAGTTTTAGAAATTCTTTCCAGTTCATATCAATTTCTCTTTCTCGAAATATTTCCTCAAAAATATTCCAAAGTTAGGATCTTGCTTTATTAACAGAGCAATCCTATCATTCTCAGAGATTATTTCAAAATCATTTTCCAGCTCATCGGCGATATTGTTCGGTATCCCTTTAGCTTTCAGTATATCTGCCGTCTTTCTCAGGCTGTCTTCCAATTTCTCCCTTGCCGTCAAGAACTTTCTTTTCACCTCAACCGTCCAATAAATATTTTCCACAAATGGCCCAGCTAAAGCCTGCTCTTTGTATTTGTCCAAAAACCTTTTAGCATCCTTCAAATCAAAAACGCTCGGCCCAATCCTCTTTTGCACCTTCGGCAATTTCGAAACCTCCATCTCCAGCAGAACTGCAGCAAATTCTTTCTCGTCCGTATACACATCTTTATCCAAAACA